>Ga0315336_1001161_pt1 | contig 55643 bp, 25 predicted proteins | sample ASW5metaG_FD_204512 | JGI IMG/M metagenome (GOLD analysis project Ga0315336, IMG submission 204512) | Ammonia-oxidizing marine archaeal communities from Monterey Bay, California, United States - ASW #5 | ecosystem: Environmental > Aquatic > Marine > Intertidal zone | place: USA: California...
CCTGCTGCCGAAGGCGGAGTTTCAGTTCCTTGAAGGAAAGCGACTCGACGCCGAGCACGGTCATCGCCGCCGCCGTCTCACGCAACAGCCTCCGCAAATCTGAGCCCTCGATGCGGGCTCGTCCGGTTGGATCGAGTTTGTCATCGGGCGTGCGGGCCATTGTGGGGCAAGTCATGTCGATCAAGTTGCGATACAACGTTGTCGGCGTCGTAAACAGGTCGGCCGGATCGCTTTTCCACTCCGACATGAGCCGAATCGCCAAATAGGTTAACAGCGGCAGCCCCAATACGTCATATCGGTCGTATGCCGCCGTTTCGCGGGCCCGGTCTGTTTTCTGTTCAGCGTCGTCCGCGGAACTCTTCTCGAACTCCCCCCGGTATTCCTCGAACAGTTTCGCGAAGCGTTCCTTGTCCGGGACCGTCCAGGTGCTGCTGCCCTCGCCCAAGGGGCACTCGTCTTTGGCGCTGCGAATTTGATCGACGTAGCCCTCCAGCTTGTCGGGATGGACGTTTCGAAGCGTGAGAATCGGCGTGTCGGAGCGGAGGAACGTGCCTTTTTCAACGTCGGGTGAAGGGCGGCCCGTAACGATCACACGTACAGGAATGCTCTGGTTCGTCGAAAGATACTCGTAACGCACCGATGCCAACAAATTGTTGACCTGTTGTTGAAAGCCTTGATCGACGGCCAAGTTGATCTCATCCCAGCCGTCCAGTATGAGCACGTAACGGGAGATTTGGAAATTCTTGTCCCAATTGGGCCGAATGGGATCATCAAACAGGCTCCCGTCGCGGAACAGATTTTTGGGTGGGTGGTAGGCGGAATCGGTGCCTTGTGCCTCCGGGTCGTTGAATTGCACGGCGCTTTCGAGGCAAGTGGGAAACGATTGCTCGGGCCGCACGTCGCGCAGCCGCACGCGAATCGGCCGCAGCCCTTGGCTTAGCAGGTGCGAGCAGAGCCGTAGTGTGAACGCCGACTTTCCCGATCCCGCCGCCCCCTGCACGACGATCGCATCGCGGAATTTCGAATTACCAATGTACTGCCACACCGTCTCGACGAGATCGTGGCGACCGCCGTGTTGTTCCAGGAAAGGATTGATGCGCTCCTTCCCCGACGCCGGATCGTCGCTGCGTTTTGTGTCCGGGTCACTGATTTCACCCCATTTGAGTCGCCCGCATTCCGTCTCGATGTAGACGTGCTGCAGTGCAAACGGCTCCGTTCCCGAAACGCGCTCCTCTTCGAATTGCCGACGTTGATACTCAGCGTGAGTCAGCAGGGCGTCGTTGACACGAGCCTCTTCTGTGTCCAGTTCCATCAACCGAATAAACGGCTCGAACTTCTCCTGCATCTTTCCCGAGAGAATCTGCTTGAGATTCACGACGAACGTGTCATGCACCTTTCCCACGATGTGATTCGTCTGGGACTGTGTGTATCCGCAACTTCTGGCGAAGTCCACCAGAACCCCGTCAGCAGATTTGACGAATGGATGCTGGAGCGCGTCGCGATAAGAAAAGCGGCCGAAGTCGGCGATTTCATCGTTTGTAGGGGATTCCTTGAGTTGATCGACATACTTTTTCGCCTTCCGCCCGCTACCCGGATCGCCAACCGCCTGAAACGTCTGAACAACGGACCGCTGATAGGCGGTCGTACACGCGAGATACCCGAGCGTATTCGGGTCGTCAATCTTGGTCAGCTTGTCGAAGAGCGTGACAAGAAACCTGATGGGCGCAAATGATTCCGCCAGAGCACCGCCAACTTCCGCCCAGGGCAACATCGAGGTGAGCGTTTTCGCGAGCTCGACGTCCTTGAACGCCTCATGGGCATCAACGAGAAATTCGGAAACGGTCTTAAGTTTTCCGAGGGTCTTTGCTTGACGACTTTGCTCTTTGGGCGACAGGCCGAAAACTCTAGGAAAGAAACGTGACATCCCAATCTCCCTCGCGGAACGTGAGTCCAAGCCTGCGAGTTAGGCAACGCGCTTGGAAATACTCGCGGACTCGTGATCAGTCGTGAGTCCGAACGGACACGGCGCCGCTGGTTCGTGGCTCGGCCAACGTGTCCAATTCGGGAGATGGGATGAGTAAAAGAATGAACGACGGCGCCGCGACATGCAAGCACAATGACATGCAAGTGCAATTCAGTTCAATATCGTCGTTGAATCCTGAACTCGCTTCGGGCCTCTGCCGTCGTTCAAAAGACACTCCGAACGACACCGACAGGTGATCTGCCCCGCCCCGCTTGCAAAACACTAATCGTTTTGTATACAATTATATGTTATTGTATTGAATCAATGCGCCCGCGCCGTGCTCGTGGTACAGTCGTACGAGAAGCCGTCCTAAAACGCGATTGGGGTGGAGCGTGTCGCGTGAATCGAGGGCAAGCGTCGCCCATCAAACGGTTCTTGGACCCCCGCTAACAGAGCATTCTTAGACCGCGCATAACGTCGTCATGAAACAATCGAACCCAAAAAACGGGAACGTGAATCACGGCTCGCGGCGGCCGGCGCTGGTGCGAGAGATCATCGCCGATGTGTTCACGGGAGCGTTCGCGCCCGGGCAGCGGATGCGGGTCGAACATCTCGGCCAACGGTACGGCGTCAGCGCGACACCAGTCCGCGAGGCGCTCGTCGAGCTGGCAGGGATGGGGATCGTTGAACTGCAACCCAATCGCGGCGCGGCGCTACGCCCATTCGGACCTCGGCAACTGCGCGAGATCTATCAAGTGCGGCGGATACTTGAAAGCGAAGCGGCCCGCGGCGCGTGCGGTCGGATCGCGCCGTTTGAACTTGAGGATTTGCAACGCGAACTCGCCCGACTCGTCAAAACGAAAAAGGATCGCAAGTGGTCCGACCAAACACGCGTCATCGACACGCGGCTGCACGAGTTGGTTTCCGAACGCTGCGGCAACGAGCGGCTGGCTCATGAAATCGCCCGCTATCGCGACCTCTACCATTCACTCCGCGACGTGCGGCACGGAAAACGCAGGTTGCGCTCGGACTACGCACAGATGCACGAAAATGCCGAACACCTGGACGTCGTCCGCGCCTTGATGTCCGGCGATGGCGAGCAGGCGGCTCAGGCCATGACGCGACATATCGAATCGGCGTCGGCGGCCCTGGAGAAGGAACTCTTCGACGCCGACACGATTGCCGTGAGCGCCAAGGAGCCGTTTCTCACACCTAACACTAAAGTGACTGTTCCCTAACCGAAGGCGCAACTGTTGATGGAGATCGTTCGGTGACCAAGGGTCTTCTTTCATCCCAGAAACTTTTTGCTACTGGCGTTTTCGTCATCGTGCCGATGACCGTCACGGTTGCTTCGGCCGACGATGCGTCCGAGACGAAGTCGCGCGAGGTCGTCAGCGGCTTGATCGAACAGACATGCGCAAGTTGCCACAACGGCGAGACGTCCGAAGGCGGCCTGAATCTCGAAGAGTTGCCGTGGAAGCTCGACTCAGCCGACATGAGGCGGCGGTGGATTCAGATTCACGATCGGATCGTGAAAGGCGAGATGCCGCCCGACGCAGATGACTTGGCCGACGCCGACCGCCAGACGCTGTTGGCCTCGTTGTCGACGGCACTTCATCGAGCCGACTACGCCGAGGTTGTCGCACAGGGACGAGGCCCGATGCGGCGGTTGACTCGTGGCGAATACGAATCGAATCTTCGCGATCTTCTCGAGCTTCCGCATCTGGATATTCGCGACATGTTGCCGGAGGATCGTGAGGGAAATCATTTCAACAAGTCGGCAAAAATGTTGGACATGTCCCGTGTTCAACTCGCCGCGTATCTCGACGCAGCCGATGTGGCGCTCGGGCAAGCGGTCGCGTCGGGCGTGAAGCCGCGCGAAGCCGTCCATCATCGGCTTCTGGCGACGCGAATGTTCCAGGCGGGTCAGACCTATGGCGGCCGGGAAGCGATGTTCTTCGCCAAAGACTTGCAGTTGTTGCCGCTGGGCGGCGGCGATCTTGCTCGGCTACGCAAACAGAACAGCCACGATCCGGACGTGGAACTCGCCATTTTTCGGTCACCCTCGTGGCCCTACTACGCCTACCCTGACACTTTCAGTGCCGTGGAGCCGGGCGCGTATCACGTGCGGTTTTCGGCACGAGCCGTTCGGCAGGTCCGCGACTTTCGCCTGCGTCCAGCGCGAGTGCCGCAGCCGATGACATTTCGAGCGCGGAAGCGTTCGGGTCCCGATGTATCTGGTGACGTCCGAGCCACCGGTGGCGTGATCGACGTTCAACCGGAAGTGGGCACTTACGAAACCACGATCCGCCTGAAGCGAAGTGAAACGTTCGAATACAGCCTGCTCGGGTTGCCCGTTCCGCGCGCGATCAATCCGGACGATGGACCTCTCTATTATGACTTTCCTCCCATGCCGCCGGGGGGACATCCGGGAATTGCCTTTCAGTGGCTGGAGGTGACCGGTCCAATCGATTCCGACGAATGGCCACCGCCGTCGCACAAAGTGTTGTTCGGCGACTTGCCGATTCGTCCTTCGACAGAGGGACGCTTGGAAGTCGAGGTTGTTTTGGAGCAGCCGGAAGCTGATGCCGCGCGATTGGTGCGGCGATTCGTGAATCACGCCGCGCGTCAACCGGTTCCTGATGAAGCGGTCAATGTATACGAACAACTCGTAAAGGCTGAGCTCGAAGGCGGGGCGCCGTTGGCAGAAGCGCTATTGGCCGGCTACAGCGCCTTTTTGTGTTCGGGGCATTTTCTATATCTCAAGGAGCCGACGACGTCGACGGACGGCCAACGCGTCGATCATCACGCAATCGCGTCCCGGCTGTCGCACTTTCTGTGGAATTCGCGGCCCGATGCGGTGCTAATGTCACACGCGAACAGCGGGCAACTTAGCGACATCCAAACTCTGCAAGGCGAAACAGACCGCCTTGTCGAAGCCGATGCTTTCGAGAACTTTGTGACAAACTTTACGAACTACTGGTTGTCGCTCAAGGACATCCGCCGTGATGAGCCGGACGCTCGGCTTTACCCGGAGTATCGGTTCGACGACTACTTGATCGAGTCGATGGAAGCCGAGACGAGAGCGTTCTTCACGATGATGGTCCGTGAGAATCTGCCAATAACGGTGCTGATCGATGCCGACTTCGCACTGGTGAACGACCGGCTCTCGCGGCACTACGAACTCGATCTGGTGAACGGGTCGGCACTCAGAAAAGTCGAGCTACCGGAATCGAGCCCACACGGTGGTCTACTCACGCAGGCGGCGATCATGAAGGTGACGGCCAACGGTTCAACAACGTCGCCTGTCATCCGTGGCGCCTGGATCATGGAGCGGATCATGGGCGACCCGCCTCCGCCGCCGCCCGAAACCGTTCCCGCCGTCGAGCCGGACATTCGCGGCGCGACGACGATTCGCGAACAACTTGCTAAGCACACGACCAACGCCTCGTGCGCGTCGTGTCATGCCCGATTTGACCCCGTCGGCTTTGGTCTTGAAAATTTTGATATTATGGGCGGTTGGCGCGAGCGCTATCGGAGCCTCGAGCGCGGCGAAAAAGTGACGGGTATCGACCGAGCCGGCCATGACTACACGTACCACGTTGCAGGTCCGGTCGACGCGAGTGGACGTTTGCGGGATGGCCGATCGTTTCAGAACATCACCCAGCTCAAAGGCATTCTATTAGCGGAACCGCGACAGCTCGCACGCAACCTGTTGCATCAGCTCACGACGTACGCGACGGGATCTCCGGTTCGGTTTTCCGATCGACGGGTGATCGAAGAGATTCTGGACGAATCAAGCGGCAACAAATATCGAACACGCGACCTGATACATGGTCTCGTACAAAGCAGGATCTTTTTGGGAATGCACCCCTAGGAAGCCAGAATGGCCAGAGCCCGCACTGCAAAATCGTTTCACGCGTTCTCTCGGCGTAGCTTTCTGCGCGGTGCGGGTGTTACTTTGGCGCTGCCGCTTCTCAACGGCATGCGGCTGGACGCAGCGGACGGATCGTCTCCCGAGCCGCGACGCATGCTGCTCATGTCAAACAATCTGGGGGTGTTGCCCAAGCCGTTCTTCCCCACGACTGCGGGCGCCGACTATGAGCTCTCACCTTATCTAAAAGGACTCGAAGAATTTCGCGACGACTTCACCGTATTTAGCGGGCTTTCGCACCCGGCTGTTGAGGGCGGGCACTCGACGGAAAACTGCTTTCTCACTGCCGCCAAGCATCCAACGAGCAGCGGCTTTCGAAACGAAATCTCGTTGGATCAATTCGTGGCCGGTCGGCTCGGACGTCAAACGCGGTTTACCACGCTAAATTTGGGCGTGAACATCGATAAGGCAAACCGAAGTCTTTCGTGGACTCGCGACGGCGTGTTGCTTCCGGCCGAAGATAGCGCGATCGGACTGTTTAAGAAGATGTTCGTGCAAGGAACGAAGGCCGAAATCGCCGAGCGGCTCGATCAGTTGCGGCGACGGGGCAGTATTCTCGACGTCGTTGGAGAATCGACAAGGCAGTTCAGTCGAGACCTAGGCAGCGATGATCGTTCTCGGCTCGATCAATACTTCACGTCGGTTCGCGAACTCGAACAGCGATTGCATGCATCGGGTCAATGGGAACAGCGATCCAAACCCACACTCGAACAGGAGCCACCCCGCGACGTCGTCGACCGCGCCCTGATCTTCGACAAATTTGAGCAGATGCTCACGATGGCTCATCTCGCACTCCAGACCGATTCGACGCGCATCGTCACGTTAATGGTTGATGCCTTCGCGACGCCCGTTTTTCAACTGGACCAACGGGAAAAGAGCACGACCGGTTATCACAACCTCAGCCACCACGGCATGCATCCGAAAAACCTGGCCCAATTGGACAAGGCCGACCGGCTGCAGATCGCATTATTGCGGCAATTGCTGAACAAACTCGCCGAAACTCAGACGGAATCCGGACGGTTACTCGACAGCACGATGGTTCTTTACGGCAGCAACATGGGTGACGCCAATACACACGACAACCGGAATCTGCCGATCCTGCTCGCAGGCGGTGGTTTCAAACACGGCCGGCACCTTGCATTCAATCGCGAAAACAACCGACCGCTGAGCAATCTCTTTGTTTCCATGCTTCAGCGAATGGGCGTCGAGGCGGATGAGTTTGGATCGAGCACGGGAACATTGACCGGCCTGGAGACGATCGCATGAAACGGTCGCCGTCTACCATAACTCGCCGATCAAGAATGGTCCCAAAACCCTCTGACGGGCAACGTGTGCTCTTTGTCTGTAGGGGCACATTCCGCCACAACCGGGTTTTGGGATGGCTTCTCATCGCTTCGCTAATGCTGGCTGTGTCGTCGTCCTCATCGTTCGCGGATGATGAATCAGTCGCCGCTGACAATCAACAGAAATATTTCCGTCAGCACGTCGAGCCGATTCTCGTGAAGCGTTGTCTCGAATGTCATGGCTCCGAGCACAAGGGCGGTTTAGACCTGCGGACGAAAGCGACGGGGCTCAAAGGTGGCGAAAGCGGCGCGGCCATCGAGCCCGGCAAGCCCGAGGAAAGCCTGCTCTACGAATACGTGCTTAGTAAAGAAATGCCGCCCAAAAAACCTCTCACGTCCGACGAGATCGCTGTGCTCAAACGTTGGATCGAACAGGGAGCCTACTTTCCCGCCGAACCTCTCGATCAGTTCTCAGTGACGACGGACAAACGCGCGGGCTACGACTGGTGGTCGCTGCGCCCCCTGTCGTTGGAATCGCCACTAACACCCGAAGGCATGCCCGCAGCTTGGAAGGAAAATCCGATCGACCGTTTTGTCTTCGCGAAGTTGATGGAAAAACAATTCGAGCCGTCGCCGCCGGCCCAGCGTCGCGAGTTGATTCGCCGCGTGACGTACGACCTGATCGGCTTACCACCCACGCCGGACGAGGTCGACGCGTTTGTTCAAGATGAGTCACCCGACGCGTACGAACGACTCGTCGATCGGCTGCTCGAATCACCGCACTACGGCGAACAGTGGGGACGGCACTGGCTGGATGTGATTCGCTTCGGTGAAAGTCGCGGCTTTGAACGCAACGAAATCATCAACAACGCCTGGCCGTTTCGCGATTACATCATCCGTTCGTTCAACGAAGACAAACCGTTCGATCGAATGGTGCTCGAGCATCTGGCTGGGGATGTCATCGGCCCCAGCGATCCGGTCGTCGAAGTCGCCACGACGTTTCTCGTCTGTGGCCCGTATGACGACGTTGGCAACCAAGATGCCGCTCAAGCCGCCCAGATTCGGGCCAACACGATCGACGAAATCATTCGAGCGACAAGTGAAGCGTTCTTGGGGCTGACCGTGGGTTGCGCGCGGTGTCACAATCACAAGTTCGACCCGATTACACAGGATGACTACTACGGCTTGTACGCCACGTTCGCCGGCGTGCGGCACGGCGCCCGGGTCGTGGCCACGGCCGAGAAGAAGGCAGAACACGCGGGCGCGCTGGGTCCGCTCCGCGAAGCGCAAAAACCGTTAGAGCAACAGCGAGCCGACATTGTGAATGCCGTCTTCGCGCGGGCCGAGGGCAGATCGGCGGAGTATGAAGCAGGGTGGACGCGCCCGGTCGTCAAGAGGACGGGGACAGAGGAAGTATTCGAGCCGGTGAAAGCCCGGTTCGTCCGGCTGACGTCCGACGGTGCTGACACAAATCCCAACAGCCGAACCAGTTTCCGGATCGACGAATTCGAAATCTGGACAGAGGGCACCGAAAGCCGAAACGTTGCGCTGGCAAGCAGCGGTGCGTCGGCTTCCGGCAAGAGCCGCTTCGCGGAAGACTTCGATGCTTACAGCGCCGGCCGAGCGATCGACGGACGGTTCGGCGCGCAGTGGCTCGCCGCCGGGCCCGAGTTGACGATCGAACTCGCCGGACCTGAAACAATCGGCCGCGTGTTTTTCTCGAGCGATCGGTCGGGGGCGGCCGGCGGTCAATCCATCGCGGCGTTCGTTTGTGAATACCGAATTAGTACATCGCTCGACGGACAGACATGGACAGAGGTGGCCAACTCGTCCGATCGCAAACCGGTCAGTGCGGCGCATCGTCGCAAACGATTGGTCGACGCCGCAATGACGGTCGACGAACGCCGGCAGATCGCCGGTCTCAACCAAAAACTCGCCGACGTCGGCCGCCAGATCGCCGCGATTGAGCCGTTACCCTCGTGGTGGGCCGGCACGTTCGGAGAAGCCAGCGGCCCCTTTCACGTGTTCCTCGGCGGCAACCCACAAAAGAAAGGCCAGGCGGTTTCACCGGCGAGTCTGTCGGCTTTGACCAAAGTGGCCAAGAGTTATGAACTCCAAGGGGAGTCGTCGGAAAGCCGGCGCCGACTTTCACTCGCCGAGTGGATCGTGGCCGGCGAAAATCCGTTGCCGGCCCGCGTACTCGCAAATCGACTTTGGCATTACCATTTTGGAACCGGCATTGTGGCGACACCGAGCGATTTCGGCTTCATGGGCAGCCGACCCACACATCCAGAGTTGCTCGATTGGCTGGCGCGGCAGTTACATGAAAACGGTTGGCGGCTCAAGCCGCTTCACAAGCTGATCGTCATGTCGCAGGCGTACCGGCAGTCGTCGACGTATCGGACTGATGCCGCGAAGAGGGATGCGGACAGTCGCTACTTGTGGCGTTTCCCTCCCCGACGTCTCACGGCCGAAGAGATACGCGACACGATGTTGTCGGTCGCGGGGAAGCTCGATCGACGTCGCGGTGGCCCGGGATTTCGTCTTTACCGTTATCTTCAGGACAACGTCGCCACCTACATACCGCTCGACGAACACGGCCCGGAGACGTATCGACGGGCCGTCTATCATCAAAACGCCCGCGCTTCGCGGATCGACTTGATGACCGACTTCGACAACCCAGACTGTGCTTTTTCTGCGCCGCGAAGGAGCGCCACGACGTCGCCGCTGCAAGCGCTGACGTTGATGAATCACCGATTCACGCTCGACATGGCCGCGGCGCTGGCTGAACGAATCGAACAATCGACAGATGGTCTTAAAGCGACGAGCGAACAGGCGCGGCGGGCGTTTGCCCTGTGCTACTTGCGCGAGCCAACGGCGAGTGAATCGTCGGTGTGTGCCGAACTTGTCAAACGGCACGGGCTGCGGGCGCTGTGCCGTGTACTGCTGAACTCGAACGAGTTCATTTACTTGAACTGAGTGAATCGACATGAACGATCCCGTGCAACTCGATCGCCGTGGTTTTCTCGGCAACGTCTACACGGCGCTGGCCGGTATTGGGCTGGGGCAGCTTGTCAGTGATGACTTGCGCGCAGCCGATGCGACGTGGCAACCCGGCCGGAATGAAGTGCATTTTCCCGCCAAGGCGAAGCGCGTCATACAGATCTTCTGTCCCGGCGCCGCGTCGCACATGGATCTCTGGGAGCACAAGCCGGCTCTTGAGAAGTTGAACGGTCAGCCGCTTCCCGGCGAAGAGAACCTGGTCAGCTTTCAGGGGAAGAACGGCACACTGATGAAAAGCCCGTGGCCGTTCGCGCCCGCCGGAGAGAGCGGTAAGATGTTCACGAGCCTGCTGCCTCATATGAGCCGGCACGTCGATGACATCGCCTTCATCCATTCGATGACATCCAAGACGAATACGCACGGTCCGGGATGTGTTTTTATGAACACGGGCCACCCCACCGAGGGTTTCCCCAGCGCCGGGGCGTGGATGAGCTATGCACTCGGCAGCGCCAACGAGAATCTGCCGACGTACGTCGCCATTCCCGATCTCCGCGGCGAGCCGCCCAACGGCAAGGCGAACTGGAGCAACGGCTTTCTGCCCGCGCGGCATCAAGCGATCATGATGAGTCGCCAGCAACCGATTCGTAATCTCAAGCGTCCGGCGGCCATCTCGGCAAAAGAGGAAGACCAGTCGCGCGAACTGCTGACGTTTCTGAATCGCCGTCACGCGGAAGATCACCCCGGCCAATCAGAACTGCTCGCCCGGATATCGGCTTACGAACTGGCAGCCCGGATGCAGCTTTCGGCACCCGAAGTGTCTGATCTCAATTCGGAATCGTCCACCGTTCACGAGATGTACGGAACGAATGACCCGAACAAATTGAAAGCCGCGTATGCGCGAAACTGTTTATTATCGCGTCGGCTGCTCGAGCGCGGCGTACGCTACGTCAATCTTTACTGTGCGTCCCGGGCATCGGGCGTTGACGGGCTACTCAATTGGGATGCCCACAAGACACTCAAACCCGATTACGAGCGGCACTGCCCTGTGTTCGATCAACCGACCGCCGCGCTCTTGACCGATTTGAAACAGACGGGTCTGCTCGACGACACGCTCGTTTTGTGGACCACCGAATTCGGCCGGATGCCGACGCGGCAAGAAGGGACCACGGGCCGCGACCATAACCCCGACGGTTTCACGTGCTGGATGATGGGCGCCGGCGTGAAAGGGGGAACAAGCTACGGCAGCACCGACGACTTCGGGCGCCGAGCCGCCGTGGACGTGACGACCGTGTGGGACTTCTACGCTACGGTCTTGCATCTGGTCGGTTTCGACCACACGAAACTCACGTGGTACCACAACGGCCTCGACCGCCGCTTGACCGACGTCCACGGTCACGTGATCGAACCGATTCTGACATGACGACATCCCCGGTGACGCGGGCGATTCGATCGCCATCAAGTTCGTCCCACAACAAGCACAATTACGTTTGCCGGGGCCACACGGGGCGATTCGACCAACGCACGCTGCTCGAACCCTGAACTCAGCCTATTGGAGCGCGCCAATCTATTTCCGCCTTTTCTTCTTCCGGGGCTCCGGCGGAGTGAGTCCGTCGTCGGGTTGGTTCCAGAGGCGATAGGGATCGTTGAGCCGGCGCATTTCGGAAAGTAGCAAGGCTTCCATCTCGGCCAGTTTGTCCGCGTGCGTGGGGTCGTTGGCGAGGTTCGTCAACAGTGGATCATCTTTGCCGTGCTCCGCGATAAACTCGTTCGGGTTTTGTGCCAGGTTGAAGAGCTGAGTCTTCCGAACGGCGCCGTTCATGACATCGTACTTGATGAGCTTCCAGTCACCTTTTTTGACCGAACGCATGCCCGGCTTGGTGCCGCCGCAGTAGACGCCAAAAAGGACGTCGCGAACAGTCGTTGTTTTGCCTTCAAGGACAGATGTGACGCTCTGGCCCTCAACGGAATTTGGGACGTCGATCCCGGAAAGATCGCACAGCGTCGGAAGCACGTCGAGGAGATAGACGTTGCCCGGGGCGCGTTCTCCGGGTTTGATACCGGGGCCTCTCACGATGAACGGCACCCGCCAGGTGTGTTGGTAGAGGTTCTGTTTTCCCTGTAGACCATGACGGCCAATCGCCATGCCGTGATCGGCGGTGTAGATGATGAAAGTATTGTCCAACTCTCCCATAGCGTCAAGTTTTTGGAGGACGCGCGCGATCTGCTGGTCGATGTATTCGCCACAGGCAAACTCGCGACCAAGTTCGTTGCGAATGGTCTGCTCATCGCGTCTTTCCCAGACACCGGACACCGCCACCTCATCGCGCAAACCCGGATGCCCGTGGTGGAAGGGATGCTTGGGCAGATAATTGATCGGCAACGGCGGCTGCTTCGCATTGGCAGGCGGTAGCAACTCTTTGTCCGTGTGATTGACGGCTCCGTATTTCGCGAGCAATTCAGGCGTGCCGTCGCGAGTGTCGTGCGGATGGGAAAAGCCGAAGTAAATCAAAAACGGGTCCTCGTCCTTGGTTGCTTCCCGCTCGTTGAGGTAATTCAGCACCTGCTCGCCGTGCCAGGCGCTTCCGGTTTCCGCCGTGCCTCCGCGTTTTGTCGCATCACGCACGACGGTGAACTGATTGTTGGCGGCACGGTAGCTGTTCCCTTTCTTACAGGTACGCATCGTGTCGTAGCCGGCTCGATTGAACACCGCAGCCATCACGTTCTGCACGATGCCGTCAGGGCAATGCTTTCCATCAAGCGCGTTCGGCAAGTGCCAGACGGTGCGCCCCGTCATCACCATGTGTCGCGACGGTGTACACACCGCACCGCTAAAGGAGCCCATGTGGTACGCGCCATCGAACACCATGCCCTCCGCCGCGAGCCGGTCGATGGTGGGTGTTTCGAGGGGCGATTTGGGATCGTAGACTTTCAGATCGAACGGGGACTGATCATCGACGATGATAAAAAGAATATTCGGTCGGTCGCCCTCGGCCGCGTCGAGCGCTGACGGCTGACCAAGAAGAAAGGTCACAAGCACGGTGGCGAACAGAAGGGAATACTTCATATCGTATCTCACTTGACGCGGAAGATCTCAATGCGGATGCCCAATTCTTGTTGTCGCAACCACACCCTTACGGGTCGTCGGCTCGAAAAGCACGGACCGTCCAACAACGGTTCAATCATGTTCGATTCCCGGTCTAGAATCCATCCTGAAAACCGAACCGCGTCGTTATCGCGTCGGCTCGAGCCAACGGGAACCACCAAACTGTTGGCCATTGTGTTCGGCTATTGCGAATAGTCGCTTCCACTCAGACTCCGGCGGCATGACTGCTGCCACGCGTTGAGCCGAGCGGTCATCGTCTCTACAACGTCGGGGTGTGCGTTCGCAATGTCTCTCGATTCTGCGGGATCTGCGATAATATCGAACAGTGCGATCTTCGGCTTGTCGGCGGCCTGTTTGTTCTTTCCTCCACGGGGTCTTGTGTTCATGCCGATGCGGACGAGCTTGAAACGATTGTCGACGAGCGCCGCTTGGTGGCCGGTCTGAAAGCCGATCGGTTGGGGGCGCGATTGTATTTTTCCATCGATGAGCGGCAGCAGGCTGATGCCGTCGACGGGCCGTGGCTGTTGATCCGATTCGAGACCGAGGACGTCGAGAATTGTCGGCGCGTAGTCGCTGGTGACGCAGGGAACGTCGGTCTCGCTGCCGGGTTCGACTCTTGCCGGCCATTCGATCGCGCCGGGAACGCGGATGCCGCCTTCATAGAGATCCCGCTTGCGGCCGCGGAATATGCCGGCCGAACCGGGAGCCTTTCCTTTTTCCCCCTCGGGGCCATTGTCGGAACAAAAACAGAGCATCGTATTCTCCGCGACGCCAAGCTTTCGTAGTTCGGTCCGCAGTCGGCCGACCTGTTCATCGAGCGCCGTGATGCAGCCGTAGTAGTGCTGTTCGTAGTCGGATCGTCCGGGATACATCGCCGCGAATCGTGGTCCGGCGACGACCGGCAGGTGCGGCGCATGGAACCAGATGATTGTGAAAAACGGCCGCTCACGTGTGACGGCCGATCGAATGAATGGAATCGCCCGGTCCAGAATGACGCGGGAATCGTCTCCGCGGAGATTCTCAGTCGCACGTTCGCCGTTGTGCCAGTAGTTCGTGCCATAAGCGCCGGCGTCTTTTTCGTCGTCCACCGGGTTCCACCAGGTCCGCCGTCGTCCCACGCCTTTCGGCCGCAACAACGGATCCCAGGTGGGGACTTTCGCTTCCGTCGAAAAGGACTCATCAAATCCATGCTCTGCGGGTGGGGCAAAATGTGCGGCCCCTCTCGGTCCACCGCGGTTCGATTCGCGTGTCGTTTTCGTCAGCGTGCCGAGATGCCATTTGCCAAAATGGCCCGTGACATAGCCGCTGGTATTCAGCGTTTCCGCGAGCGTCAACTCGGGCAGCAACAGGTGCCCGACATTGGCCGAAGTAATTCCATAGCGATACGGGTGCCGGCCGGTGAGCACACTTCCCCGCGTGGGGCTGCAGACTGGGGCCTGAGCGTAGAATCGAGTGAACCTCAGGCCGTTCTTCGCCATCGCATCAAGGTGCGGCGTCTGTATGACGGTATTGCCGTTGAATCCCACATCTCCCCAGCCCAAATCGTCGGCCATGCAGAGAACGATATTGGGCTTCGACGCGGATTTTGCGTCCGGCGTTACGCAGCCAACGACAAACGCCGCGATCAGCAATCGAGTATTCCAGAATATATTCGGGGGCATTGCGCGGTTCTGAGAAGTGGAAGAGTTATTACCAAAAGACTCGATGGCCCATGATCCGACGGTCGCGGTTGGACTGTGTACCGAACGTATCGGCGGTTGGTTGGGTCAATGATACTCTCGTGTCGTCGCGCATTCCACAGGTTGGCTTCGTTTCGTTCGTCCTTCGCGGCGCGGCTTGAATAGCCAGGCTTGCAGTTTTGAATCGCAGATGCTGTTGAGTTGCTGCCGGATTTCGCCCGAATTGGCCGGCGATGTTCTCTCGCGGGAAACATCTCTACTCCATCCGACGACTTTGCTCTACGAGACAGAACTGCATTTTTGTACGAGGAGACGATACGATGAAGCATAATGGGAATCCAGTGGTCAACGTTTCCGCATGATGTCGATTCAGGAAGACATGAAGACAACCATCGGTTTTTAAACGGGATTTGTGATGAGACAACCGCCTCTCTCCCCCTTGATTTGCATAATGCTCAGTCTTGGGGCGGTGTTGCCCTTCTCGGATGTTGTCTTACTTGACGAGGACGTGCGGCCGGCAACACGGATAGAGGATTGGCAAATTACCGCCATCGATGGACACTACGCAAAGATCGATTCAGAGCAAGGCACTCAGATTCAACTTGCGACGGATCAGGCGGGGAATCCCGCGCACGCCGTGGGAGACTTCAAATTTTGGTTTCAAAATGCGATTGAAGATGGAACCTATCGAGTCACGATTCGCTGGCGGACGGGCACGATGGGCGGAACGCCGTGGGCTTTCTTGTTGGGTTGTGATGCGGGAATCGTCACGGAAGACGGAATCGAAAGCGGACGCTGGCACTACTTCTATCCCGGCCATTCCGGACCACACAGCAATCAGTGGTTCACGCACGATCTGGCAGGCCCAGACCCGATCGATTTCTCGATGTGGCCGAATGGCCCGGTCGCTCGTTCGATTACTGTTTCCGGAGTCGGTCCGGGTGATTTCTACGTGCGACTGCGAGATATGAGCCCGGGCAGGAACAACTCGTTTGCCGTCGAGTCGATCGAGTTAACGCCGCTCGGCGATCCGACGAAGGGGCTCGAAGACGCGGAACACGCGAATACGTCGGCCGTTCCACGCTCAGAGTCAACCGGCTTGTCAGTCCCGGTCGGTGAGCCGTTCACAATCGGCGTCTATTACGCGATGCCCTGGCTGGAGCCCAAAGACGATTTCTCCTGGGATTACGCGTTCATGGATATGGCGAGATCGGGCTGCAACTTCGTCGTTGTCAGTGGCAATTGCTGGACAGAACAGTGGGCGGCGATCAGTCACTGGGACATGCAAGGAGTCACCAGTTATGGTGAGCTGAACAACTACCCGGGGCCCGGAAAATGGAAGCCATCCGACTTTGTCGCTGGAATAAAAGAACGACGCGCCCGACTGAAGTCATTCGTCTGGAAGGGCGAATCTGTTGGCGACACGTGCGTCGGTCATATCATGACGGACGAACCTGAATGCCGTGGCCTGCCTGAAGACAAGCAGGACTATCTCCGAGCCTGGGCCGACGTTTATCACCAACACAATCCTGAGAGAAATGTGTATGTGAACCACTGCGACCCGACGTGGTATGACCTCAACGAAGAGCACGCGACGTGCAGCGCCGCTCCGACGATCGCAGTCAATAGTCACAGAATCACTGACCGCATCAACGCGGCTCGCGCGATCGGGCTTAAGAATTTCACGGTGGTGGCGCTGCTCGGTCGGATGTCCGACTGGTCCGGCGGCAGAGCCGCCCAGATCGATTACTGGAATCTAGGTCGTGCCACGCCGGAGGTCTTCGAGTGGCTGGATTCTCGTTCGCACGCGCAGGACGCGTACGAGCAGATGGTCACGGCATATTGCTACGGAGCGGCGGGCTTGCACCCTTTCATGTACAACCAGCACAGAGGCGTTTCACTGGTCGACAAATATGGAAATGGGCAGTACGGCATTCGGAAAGGATTCAGCGACGCGGCTCACGATCTCCGCAGAACACATGGTTGGCCGGGCGTCAAATTGAGCAACAACGGCAGCCGATTCAGTGACCGAGGTACCTACTCGGCCGGCGAGTTCACGCTGACTGCGCAGGCGGCGTCCGATTCCGGGACGATTGCCAGAGTCGTCTTCGGCAAGAGCACCGACGGAGGCAGCACCTGGGAATCGATCGCAGATTTGACGGCTCCGTACTCGGCGAAATTCTCAACAAAGCCCGGCCAGACGGTGATCTTTCGAGCCCGCGCCGTGGCCACAGACGGGAAGAAATCGATCTGCTCGGCCAACATGATCCACATCGAGAACGAGCCACAGCCGTAGCCATCGACGGTGCCGCACATCCTCAATCGGCTTGCTTCAAAAGTCGATCAACGAGTTTGGCATGGGATGACCGAGTTTGAGGGCGGCAAACCGGTCGATTCGACCGAAAGCTCGACGACATGCAGAATCAGTCAACGTCGATTCTCTTCCTCGGATGTCCTCCAAGCGGGCAGGGCACAGTGGCACACAATCATGGTGCTCGCCATGTGCTACGAATCGAGCTGGAACTTTTCGCCCTTCATGGTTTCGAACTTCTCCTTTTGTTCCTTGGTAAGCACATCGAGCGCTTCGGTGCGGATCTCTTTCCTCAGATCAGAAAACTTCTCGCGGAGTTCGCTACGCTCGATCTTTCCGCTTTGTGCATCCTGGAACAGTTGGAGAGATCGTTTTTGCTCGGACTCGATGACGCCTTGGATCTTCACTCTCTGCTCCTTCGAAAGATCCAAGGCTTTGGCGATTTCATCACGTACAAGGGTCCGGCTACCGAGCACCTGGATGCCGATTTCCTTCAGCCGCTGGATTTGATCCTCTTTCAGAACTGCCGCAAGCTTCTTCTCTGCAGCCGCAGCAAGCTCTTGTCGCTTCGACTGTAATTCCGCGAACTTTTCTGCCCGCTCCTCAGCCGGCACACCCTGCAACCCGCTAAACAGCTCTCGCAATTCACTGCGATACGAGTCGGAAACCTTCTTGATCTGCGTCTTTTGCTCAGAATTGACATCGAGTTCCTTTTGCACCTGCTCCCGGGCGGCCAGACCGATCAAGCTTCTTGAGCGACGGCCGCGCCGCCCCTGAGCTTGTGCCTCGCCGACTGCGGCAACACCGAAAACGAAAACCGTCATTAAAACAATCGATCTTGCAACGAATCTGGAGTGGAACATGATAGCCTTTGCTTTCTCAGGGGTCCGGTTGTTAGTCAGACGGATGCAGCGACAACAAGACCGGCAGCAACGAGCGATGCCCGGCCTCTCTAAAGAGAACCCGCGGCGTATCACCAAAGTTTCGGCGAAATCCCAATTTCGCTACGTATCAGGGATATTCAAGCCCGATCGCGAGCACGTCGTCCTTTTGGCGCGATGCAATTGAATACAAAAAGACTGTCGATCATTGAGTTCAACTTGCAATGGTTCTTTTTCAATGGAATTTGAGCAAACAACTGGGAATCCGAGCAAACAACTGACGCGAGCCCAGCCGAGTGTGCCGACCTTGGCTACTGACGCTTGTCGGGTCCGGCAATCGGCTCTCCCGTCACGACATTGCGGGAGTCGCGGTATGTCAAGTACACGTTAAGACGGATTTCAGCCGAGACGACGGCAAAGAATGTCAAGCGGTACCAGGAGCAGAGCGGCGGCCAACAAGAACGGCCAGAGCGAAAGGCGGACTCGGCCGGCGGCGCTATGCGGTTGCAGTTGGACATTGCCGACACTCATTGTTTTGCCGCGTCCGCGACGCCCGATCTGCTCCAACGCCGCCGCGTTGACACCCATTGTTTGGAATTCCGGCGAGAACGGGTAGACGAACGCGTAAGGAAACGGTGTGGGCTCATCGCCATCCTCTGCGAGGGTGAAGATCATTTGCGTTGGGCGGCCGAACTCGACGCGGGGGATCGTTGCCTCAAATGAGCCGGGGCCGCTGTGACGGATCGAAACATGTTTTGTGTGGCCCTGTGGATCGACAACCGACGATTCGACCTTCACATCGTCTACGAATTTGCCGGCCGTATCGATCACATCCGCAGTCACGACGACGGCGTCGCCGGAAAGCCGATGGCTTGCTTCGAGGCCGATCCGGGCTGCCCGCCCTCCGGCGGTCATACTGCGGACCAGTTGACTCCAGAACTTGGCAAAATCGGTCCATTCGATCCAGTCTTCGGCCCACCGGGGCTTCGGTTCCGACGTGAACGCGGCCGTTCGTCCCAATCCGTAGCGCCAGCGGGCCAGGATTGGGTCCCCCGAATCCGAGACGATTACGGTGCGACCGGCATCTTTGGCGGTTGTGGCCACGTATCCCATCAGCAACGGTAACTGGTCGGTCGCGATCTCTTTCAGCGCAATATCGTCGGAGATGACTGCCGGTTCGATGAGTTTTTCGACCAGCATGCTTTTGGAGGCCCGCAATGCTTCGCGGGTGAAGATTTGCGGAATGCGGAAAAAGTCATTCGTGAAGTACGCCTGCCCTCCGCCGGCCCGGGCGATCGATTCCAGCAGATTCATGTCGGCGCCCTCGCCGATTCCGACGGCCGAGAGCGTCAAACCATCGGCGGCCATCGCACCGACAAGGTCTTCGTATCCTTGGCCCTCTGTCTGGCCGTCGGAAAGCACGATGACGTGCTTGCGGCGGGCGTTGCTGACTTGCAGCAGCCGCTGTGCGTCTTCCAAGGCGGGATAGAGAAACGTTCCCCCAGCGGCATCCAACGCGGCGATCTGCGATGTCACGGTCGTCCGATCCAAAGCGCTGGTCAATTCGAGAATCACCTGGGAGGCACCGTCAAAGGCCACGAGACCGACTTGATCTTTGGGATTGATGACTTCCGCGGTGGCGACGGCGGCACGTTTGGCAAGCTGAATCTTGGCACCTTCCATGCTGCCCGACTTGTCGATGACCATCACCAGCGCCAGCGACGGACGGTTAAGGTCTTTCTGAATCGGCATGCGGACCGGCAGGATTTCTTCGATTGGCGTGTCGTAGTATCCTCCCAGGCCGAAACTCTGGTCTCCGCCGAGCATCAGGAATCCCCCGCCGAAGTCCTCCACGTACGTGCGAATGATCTGCATTTGCCGCAGTGAGAGCTTATCGGCCGGAACGTCGCTCAGAATGAAGACATCGAAGCTCAATAGTTCGGCCAACTCGCTGGGCACTCCACCGGCCGGCCGGGCGTCGACCTGCATTCCCTCGAGTTCCAAAGCGCTTTTCAAATAGGAAACCTGTGCGTCGTCCTGTTCCACGTAGAGGACCCGGACCGGACCCGGTACGACGACGATTGACCGGCCGCGATTGTTTTCGAGTTTCGTGTCATTCTCCGCGCGGATCACCGCATCGACCGAGTGAAATCCTTTCTCGCGAAAGTACAGGCCGCCCACTTCGCAGATGTTTTCGCCCTTGGCGAGTTCGACCTGCCGGCGTTGGACGACGTACCCGTCCTTGAATACGGCAAGTTCGCCGCGCGTCTGGGTGTTGGCGGCAATTCGGACCCGCGCCGTGAAGCCCTCATTCGTCCGCACCTTGCCGGGAATCATGACGTCCGCCACAGCGGCCTCAGCCTCACCGGCGCGATCGAGCTTGACGATGTGGATTGCCATCTCTTTCGTGTCGGCTGCGCTCCACGCATCCTGCCAGCTTCCGCGATTGAAGTTGCCGTCGGTCAACAGGTAGATGCTGCGCGGCAACGACCGCGGGCCGCAATTCAATGCCAGCCGCATGCCGACAACGACGTCGGTTCGGTTGCCGGCCAGTTCGTCGCGAAATAGAGTCACGTCACGGATTCTCCGTTCGAGCCGTCGCCGTTCTTCGTCGTCGCTGGTTCGTCCCTCACCGATCAGCCTCGCGCGTTCGCGTTCCAGTGCCGGCAGCGTTGTTTGATAGAGCAGTCGGTCTTTCACGTCATCGGAGAATCCAGGCCAGCGGTCCTCGGATGCGACAAGCAGGCGGGCGGAGGATCCAAAGGCGACGACGCTGAAGCGGGTATCGGGATTTGCCTGCTGCGCCTGCTCTGCGAGGCTGCTGATATCCGCCATGGCGGCTTGGAGGTTTTCGGCGGACACACTCTGCGAAGCGTCCAACAAGTAAACCTGGTGGTCTCCGGAAACCCGCCGCGTCAGCACCGGCTGTGACAAAGCGACCAACACCAAAGTGAGAATGACGCCGCGAATCACCAGCGCGCCTCGCCGGGCGGCGGGCAGCAGTTGCGCGTAACTACGGCGACTCAACCACCAGAGGTAGACGAGCAACGGCAGAATCAGCCAACACCAACCGGGTGCAACCAGTGACACTCTCATTCCGTCCAGCGAAAGTGATAGGTAAACCATTCCGTACAAATCAGCAGACCACCGGCCACAGCAAACGCCAACCAGGGGACGACGCCGGCAATCGGTCGCGACAACGTGAGCACATCCTCGGCCGGCTGTTGCGGTCGAGCCGGAGCGATGTTTGATTCCTGACCGCTATTCAAATTGATAGCGCAGTAGGCGTCATCTTCCCCGATTTCGAATCGCAGTACTCCGGGAGTGCCGGTGCCGTTGAACCAGAATCTGCCTGCTGTAACGGGGATAGTTTCCGTCTCCGACCCCGCACTGGTCAACCGCACGACGGTGATCTCCTCGATCTCCGGCAGCACGTGGCGCCGTGATTCTACGACCTGATGCGTGACGTAATGTCCGCCGATCCAGCGTTTCTGCTGGGACGTGAAAAAGGTCACCGCATTGCGCAACAGCAGTGGAAAACTTGTGCGAAACGGCAAGTCGGTCTCTAACACGTCGAACGTAAGACAGAGCGCCTGCCGCTCGGGACGCTGATAGAGAAAAATCAAAGGATCGCCATCAGCAGAACGGGCCAGCACTTGGGCATCCTGCAGGATTTCGACCCGCTCGGCGGCGGCGATCGAGGCCGAACCGAAGCTCAAGTATCGCATCAGCGGATGCTCAGGCTCGGTGACATCCATGCGGACGTTGGCAAGGTGCCCGGTCGTGCGGGCGGGAATGTCGTGTGGTCGGCGATTGATAAAAACCGCGCCGCCACCCACCGGCCACGTTTCGGGAACGCAGTTGTTGAACACGACAACGTCGGCATGGTTCTTCAGCTGACCCAGAGCTTCGTATTCCTGGAGGCTGAGCGTCTGGCTTGTCTCCGCGTCGACCAGAGGTTGCATGGCCAGCAGCGCCTGCTCGATGAAGAACGACTCGTCCGGCGGGCTGACGAGAAACACCGTTGACGGTTCGGCAGGCTCGAGGACGGCAAACGCCTCATTGTCCGCGAGAAGCGCGTCCGCCCTGTCGATCGACACGCGAAGCACGCCTCCCTCGGCGCGTTCGATGACGACCGTCTTCTCCCATTCCTCTCCGCCGGCGACGAGCAGCGGCTCCACTTTCACGGTTGTTTCGTCAACCTCAAAGACGGCTTGCGCTTCGACGTCGGCTTTGGAGGCGTTTGTGATCCGTAGGAACACGAAATGCGCCGATCGCTCGTGAAGCGCCCGGACATTGATGTCGGTAATCCCCAGGTTGTCGTCGGAACGACCGACGGGCCAATGGAGTATTCGCCGATCGGCCTCGGCAAGCTTCCGGACGTCGCCCGCGGCCCCGTCGGAGACAATCAGAATTCGCGGCTGATCCTTGTCGGTGAGCAGTTGATCGGCCAACGCCACCGCTGCCTGCAGATCACCGCGAACAGTGCGCGGAGTGACGTCGTCGATCGTGTCGAGAACGGCCCTTTTATCGCGCGTGAAACCATGAAGGACGCGCGCCTGGTGGGAGGCTTCGATCAGCAGCCATTCGTCGCTGACCGGACGTTGACCGAGAATGTCACCGACGGCGGCCTTCGCAAGTTCCAGTCTCGATCTCCCTCCGTCCGCTTCCTCAATGGTTTGCATGCTCGCTGAATTGTCGATGATGACAACAATCGACTGGGGTTTCATTGCACTGCTTGTGAACACGGGGTTGCCTACGGCAAGCAACAAGCAGGCGGCGATCACAAGCCAGAGCAAGAGCGAGAGCCAGCGCTTCAATCGTCGAAACAAAGATCGGATTTGCGTTTCCGAGACAAGCTGCCGCCAAAACTCCAGTGAAGGGACGGTCTCGTAGCGGCGTTTGATCTTCAACAGATACAACGCGATGATGGCCGCGGCGACCGGCGCCAACCAGAGGGCGGCGGGCGAGAGAAGGTTCATGCCACCAGCCCTCCCTTCTGCAGCACGCCGAGAATGAACTCGTCGAAGGGAACGTCACTCGTCGCCAGCGAATAACCGATCGAATAGCGCATCGCGTATTTGCGCATCTGGGTGTGAAACTCCTCGAATCGCCTGCGATACACGCGGAGCATCGAATCGCTGACGACGAGATCACAATGCTCGGTCGATTCGGCGTCGGTCAGCCGCATCTCACCTCGAATCGACGGATTGATTTCCCAGGGACTGGCTGACTGGATGATGTAGATCTGGTGCTTGAAGAACCGCAGTTGGTCGATGGCGCGCTGCGAGTTTTGGAGTCCGTAGAAGTCGGAGATGACGACGACCAAGCCTGGCCGGCGGACGCGGGAGACGAAGTCACGCGCCACGTGGGCCAAATCAGTTTGCCCGTCCGAGTTGAGTCGGGTGAGGAACTCGAGCAGATCGAATATGCACCGCCGCCCGCGCATGCGAGACCGGCCGTCACTCAGTTCGGTCGAAAACGGCAGCACGCCGGCCGAATCCATATTGCACATGCCGATATAGGCCAGCGCTCCGGCGATCCGTCGGACCGCGTCGAACTTACTCGGTACGCCGAAGTTCATCGATCCGCTGTTGTCCAGCAGGACCCACAAGTCGAGTTCCTCCTCCTGACGAAACAGTTTGATGACTAACTCGTCGAGACGGGCGTAGACCGCCCAATCGATGTGGCGCGGCTCGTCACCATGAACGTAGTTTCGAAAATCCTTAAATTCGGTGCTCGCTCCCTTCTTCGTGCTCTGCCGCAATGCCTGTTGCCTGCCAAAGACGAGCCGCTTGGCGATCAGATTTAAGTAGTCGAGCTTCTTCAAGAAGTCTTTATCAAAGAGCGGGTCGCTCATCCGCGTGACCGATCTTACCTGAAGTCGTTTCACAACCCTCTGGACGTTGTCGCTGTTCCTGAAGTTGCAGCGTCTTCTGAGCCGCCAATCGGGTTTTGAAACTGGTCCTTGAATTTCACATCTCGAGCCGACGCTTCCGCCGACTCACTACGATATGGCACCTCTTGCAACCGGTCCGCACGCGAGACAGTTCATGCGGCCGGTTCAGCGACTGACTCAATGAGCGCGGTGAGAACACTGTCGGCCGAGATTCCTTCGGCTTCACCCTCGAAGTTGCGTATGACGCGGTGCCGTAAGGCGGGCCGGGCGACCGCGCGGATGTCTTCGCAACTGACTGTGTAGCGGTTTGCGAGCAGCGCGCGGACTTTGCTTGCCAGAATCAACGTTTGCACGCCGCGCGGGCTAACGCCGAACCGGACAAACCGCTTCGTCATCTCAGTGGCAAAAGGGCTGTCGGGATGCGTTCCTAGGGCCAACCTGGCTGCGTATCGTTGGACGAACTCGGCCGCCAGCACCTGCCGCACGGCTCGCTGCATGGCGACGATATCGTCGGCATTGAGAACGGATCGTATCTTGATTTCATCGTCACCGGTCGTGCGATCGACAATCTGAATCAGTTCCTGTTCACCTTGCGGAGTGACGTCGACCTTGAAAAAGAAACGGTCCACCTGCGCCTCCGGGAGCGGATACGTTCCTTCCATCTCGATCGGATTCTGCGTGGCCAGCACCCAAAACGGCGCCGGCAGTGGATGCGTCTGGCCGCCGACGGTTACGGTCTGCTCCTGCATCGCCTCCAGAATCGCCGATTGGGTCTTCGGTGTGGCGCGGTTGACTTCATCGGCGAGGACGAGATGGGCGAAGATCGGACCGGCTTGAAATCGAAACGCGCGGCCGCCTTGATCGTCGTCGACGAGAATGTTTGTTCCGGTAATGTCTGCCGGCATCAGGTCGGGAGTGAATTGGATGCGGCTGAAGCTCAGGTCTGTTGCCTCGCTGATCGTGCGCACCAGCAGAGTCTTCCCCAGACCTGGAACGCCCTCCAGCAGCACGTGTCCACCGGCAAACATGGCCGTGAGCACGTCGTCAATCTTCTCGCCGTATCCAACGATCCGCTTTGAAATCTCATCCTTCAGCAGTCGATATTTCCGCTGAAACTCCTCAACAATCTGCGGGCTCAGTTCAGGGTGCGTCATCGGTGCGAGTGATTTCTACTTGGGTTGTGGTGAAAGGGCTTTCAATGAGCCATCCGAGCGTGGCAACTCGCTGTTTATCCAGTTCCGATTGCGGACGCAACGAATGACGACTCTCACGGCCCTGAATCCAAGTTACCGTTCTTACCGGAATCCTTGGGTTTGATGGCCCGAAAATACCGGTGGAGGAAATCGCGGTACGCAATCGGAATCTCTTCCAGCGCGAGGTCGGCCTCGGCTTTCTGAACAAATTCGGCGAACTTCTTTTTATACGCGAGGGCGCTTTCGGCGCGTTCGTCGGCGGAAACCGTCTTCGAGATGGTCGTCAGCGGCCCGCCGCGCTCCGCGTCCGAAGCAAGCACAGGAAGCCGCTGTGAGTTTCGGCCAGCCAGAGCGCCACCCATCCAGTTATCGGCCGTCCCGCTGCCTGCTTTCAGACCCCCTTTCTTGTTGCCGTTGCCTGCCTTCAGGCCCCCCTTCCTGCTGCTGCTGCCTTGTCGGACGAATTGGCTCTTCCCGCCGGAACAGGCCGGGCAATTGCCCGAGTTCTTGCCCCCGCAGACACGACACTGGTTATTGTTACTCATCCGCGAGAGCATCTGTTCGAGTTGATCCAGAGAAGAACATGCGCGGCAAAGCGCATCGGACTTTTTAAGATCGTCGGCGTTTTTGTCAAGCAGTTTGGAAAGCCTCTGCAGGGCTTTCGCCAGTTCCTGCTGGTTGAGCGAGGCAGCAGCCGACGCGCACTGCTGACACTGCTTGTGCAACTCGTCATGTGAGTTCAATTGTCGGGACAACCGCTCGAGATCGGATGCGACGGAATCCAACTGCTCGGCGGACGGGTTGAGTTTGGAGAGCTGGAGCAATTCGGCGAGTGCCTTCAACTCCCGAGCCGCCTGGCCGTAGTCACCTTTTCTAAGAAGTTCCGCCAGTTTCTTCAGCATGTCGCTGGAGCGAACTGCGGCAGCCGCCTTTTGCATATTCAGATTTCGAGTCTTCAATTCGCTGCGCTGCTGTTGCAGTTGGGACCTCATCTTGGCGATGCGCGCCAGGACGTTCCTTTTCTTGGGCTGCATCGACAGCGAGGACGCCAATTGCTTGAGTTGCTCGTGAATCTCCTTTTCGATTTCGAGTTGAGGATCGCCGAAATCCTGCTGCAAGTCCCGGCGGAGTTGTTCTTCGACCTGCCGCCACTGTTCTTCGCTGACTTCGGGTTCGGTTCCACCGGCAGCCGTGAGGCCTTTGCCCGGCGCGAGCCAGAGCAGGAGCGCCAGCACGACCACTACGGCCGGCAGCCAGTTGGCCTCGGCGGGGAGTGATATCGGAAGCGCCCGCCTCACGTTCGCGTGATTGGTGTGGGAAAGCGCGTCCGCCATAACCAATTCGACCCGTTGGCGGCGGTGATGACCGGCCAATTGAATCGCGCTGGCGAAACGATCCTGCGATTGGGCGGCGCGGTCGATCGCACGCGCGAGTTTCAGTGGATCGACGCGACGAAACAATCCCAGCAGCATTGCCAGGCAGCCAGTGGCTGGAATCACCGCTAAGAAATGCCATTGCTGCCGCAGTTCCGCTGATTCGTCGGCAACGAGGTAGCAAAGGCCGGTAACCAGTGCAAGCAGCGATCCGTAGAAGAGGCCTCGCAGCACGGCGTCGGCGGCGTTGAGCAGCTTTTGTCGCCGGCGAAGCTTGCCGAGGATGTTATTGATTGGTGTGCGATGCGTCACGAATCATCTCCTTTGCCGACTCGGCCAATTCGTGGGACGGGTTGCGCCAGACCGCGCGACGAAGTAACTCCAAGGCGGGCTCTATTTTTCCCGCCTCGAAAGCGGCGATGCCTGCTTGGAAAAACTCATCGGTCCCTGCAAATTTGTAGAAATTACCTCTGGGAATCGCTTTCTCAAAGATGCTCCATGCCTGATTGTAACGCTCGAGATGATAAAGGTAATAGGCTTCCCGTAAGCGATGGGGATCTCGCCTCCAGTTTTTCTTACAGCTTGCGAGATGTTCGTCGAGCAGGACCTGATAATCCGGGTTGACATTCTTCCTCTCGCTCGGCGGCGCGATCGCTAAACGTGTATCGTCGGGCTGATTGTCGCCGGAAAAACCCTGAAGGAGTTTCGCCCGGTATTGCCGAACCTGATCGAACAATTCGCGGGATTCCTGGTCACGATTCGCACGCGACAACAGGTTGGCCTTCGTGCTAATCAACCGCATCCGGTGACCTTCGGTCGAATTCCTTGTCGCCCACTGGATTTCTCGGTCGACCAATCGGATGGACGGGTCGAAGAAGCCGTGACTCACATATTCCCGGCGGATTGCCGCCAACGTCAGATCTTCGGGGCGCCGATGTGGCGCGAGATGCAGACCGGCCATCTCGGCCAATTGAACGTAGGGGTCGGAGTCGGGATCAAAATCGTCGAGCGATTCGTCATCGTCAAAGTAACCGCCGCGATAGCGATAACCTTCGCCGCTCCAGATTTCGTTTATTTGTACCGCAAGCGGCTCATTGCCGCGGCGTTTGCGAATTGGCGGTGCGGCACATGCACCGAGCAACCGGGTTTCCAGCCGGTCCGCCTCGTCGGTCTGCCCTTGATGGCGGAAGAGCATCAGGCGTTCCAGCGCCACGAACTCCCCCAGTCTCGGATCGATCGTCTCGACGACTGCCAATGCCTTTTCAATCCGTGCGTAGTCGCGGACCTGATAGGCGGCCTTGAGATATGTTGTCAGAGTTTCATTTCGCTTGGCCAACCGGTCGACCGGGCCCATCCGTTCCAGCAAATCGATCACACGCTGCGGCTGTTCTGTTGCAAAGAAATACGAGATCGCGGTTTTGGCGGTCTTCGTTTCCTGCCAGCCGGGTCCCACACGTTCGGCCAGCTTGAGCAGTTCGTCGGCCAGTTTCGGATCCTCGGTTGCAAATTCGACCAGCCCCGGCCGTCCGTCGTCAATAGATCGGTAGCCGTCGTACCCACGGTATTGACGAATGCGATTATGCACGGCCACATTCCGATCGTTCGAGTTGCTGCCGTCAGGATGGCTCGTGGCCAGAGTCCGTCGATAGACCGACCATCTGTCGTCATTTCCGTACCTATGGTACCGCCAGTCGTTATACGATTGATCTTCGTCGTCAATGTCGTCCATTTCGGGACGGTCATCGGTCTTCAGAGATGTGAGTTGTCGCTCGATCCAGAGATGCTTCCATTTTCGCGAGTCGTCGACGCGTCCTAAGGCCGCGCACAGTTCGCTCATCGTCAGCCAACTGTCCTCGGGCAGGCGGGACCCAAGCTGATCGTAGACAGCCACAAGTTGGGCGAGGTTTCCGTGCCTGGCATACGCTTCCTCGACCGTCTCGCGCCAGCTTGTCGGCGACCGCTGGCGGTTCTGAAGCAAGTTCTCCAACCCACCAAACTCACCGTAGTAGGAAGCGCCGTAAAAACCATACGAGTCGAAGACCAACAGGCTCGTTGATTCCGCCTGCGCGTTTGCGACGAATTCGTCGAGCTTCCCCGTCTTAATCAGTAATTCTTTCCGCAGCGCGCGGTGAACTTCCCAGAGAGAACTGTAGCGGGATTCGCCGCCGCCTGAGAAGTCACCCGATTGGAGCAGACCTTGGAGAAGCTCGGTCGTCAAACTGGATTCGCTTAACAGCTCTCTCGTCGAGGAGACGTTCTCGGACCAGGTCGTCCGCAGCAGAGTGGCCTGTTGTTCGAACGTCGATCGTTTATTCGTCTTCCAGATGTCGCGGCGGCGCGGCTTGAGCCACGCCAACAGGCGTTCGTTGGTTTCTTCGGCAAGCGTATCGTCACCCTCGAACATTGCGGCGACGATCAGTCCGCGATGAGAGTCGACCGAATCAGGCCGCCGTCTCAGCGAATCTCCAAACGCCTGCACTCCGGCAGCCGGTCCGTTTTGGATCAACTGAATCAGAGCTTTGTCTTCGTCGCGTTCGGCCGCGGCAGTGACCTGAGCAACTTGGGCTCCGGCGGATCGGACAAGCCGGTCGAGCCGGCCAAACCACTCATCCTGCTCGATGCGTCCCTCCGATTTCCAGACCTCCGCGAGGGCGAGAGCCGCGGCTTTGTCCCACTGCTTGAAATACCCGTACAGTTCAAACAGTTCGTCCTGCGGCGACTCATCGTCGCGACCGGCATTGTACCGTTCTTGCAGAAGTTGGATCAGCCGTTCGTGTTGATCCGTCGCCAGCAGCAGCGCTGCAAATGCCGGATCGTGATTTGTTGCCTCGGGCATACCCGATTCACATAATTTCACGGCGAGGTCCGATTCGTCAGCCATCACGTGTAGCACCGCCCGCAGCGTTCTCCACTTCGCGGAAGCGTCCGGATTCTCCTTTTGCATCGTCTCGGCCAGCGCCAGTGCCGACGGCCAATCCCGAAGCTGCACGTTGAGCCGGAGCAATTTCATGTTCAGGCCCGCGGTTTTTGGATGCGCCTTGAGCAGTCCGCGGAGGCGGTCTCGGGCGGCTCGCCAGTCGCCGTGCAGGACCAACAAGTCCACGATCGTGCCGGCGGTGCGGATGTCTCCGGGATCGGTCCGTGACATTTGAGAGAGCTTTTCAATCGCCGCATCGAACTGACCGTAGTTCTCCAGCAACCGATACAACTGGGCAAGATAGGGCTGCTGTTCGTCATCGTCTTCGAACGCTATGGACGAGTAGACGTGCATCTGACCGTAAGGATAATTGGCCGACGCGCTGTTAGGGTCCCAAAGATGGTGCATTCGAATCAGCAGGTCGATGGCAAGCTCGACCTGCCCGCTCTTTGCCAAGTCATCGACGACCGGATCGACGTGTCTTTCTTGGGACGGGTGGCCGATCCAAAGCCGCGCGAGTTCCGCGACGCGCTCGGGCCGTCCGCGCAATTGTGCCAGATTGATCAACGACACCAGAGAGTCCGCGGCGAAGTCGTCTCGTTGCATCAGGTACAGCCGCTCGGCCTTGTCAAACCGTCCCGCCTGGATGCAGAGGTCGGTCATCTGCGGCTGATCGTCATTCGGCGTGTCATAACGCCAGCGCGAATAGCTGCTGCCGCGGTTACCGTAGCTGCGATACGAGGAACCCACAATTCCCGATGAAGCACCGGTCGCGGATGTGGACGAACTCCCGGTGACACCCGCGGCGGCCCCCTTGACCTGCTTGCCGGCCAGCACCAGCTTCAATTGCGTATGCCGCGACGGTAGGTGAGTGGATGCGATCCGCTCGAGCTGCTGCAATCCGCGAAGCGTACCGACCCAATCGGCTTTGCGGCGGCGCGATTCCGTCCAGAGCTTCCAGAGCGCCGCGTCATAAGGAGACGTCTCCATCAGAGGTGTCAGCGTGGAGTCAATCCGATCCCAGTCTCCCGTCATCGCCGCCAGCATGAGCGCCGCTTGCGGGTCGTCGTTTAACTGCGACTGCCCATGGGGAGCCTCCGCGGCATGCCCGCCGTTGCGAAGCCGCACCGCCATCTGTTGTGTGGTCTGCGACTCATCGCCGCGCTCGACCGCATCGTATTGCTGATATGAGTCCGCGTCTTCACTCATTCGAGAAGCGCGCCGATATTTTCCGCGGAGCACTTCGTGAAAATGGATGGCCGCTGAGGGAAAATCACCGCGATGAAATGTCTGTTCCAGCAGGCCGGCGTGGGCGGCGAGATTTGTCGGTTCGAGTCTGAGCGCTTCTTCGTAACGTTCTTCGGCGCGGGCGAAGTCCTCCCGTTCAGCCAGCTTGCGGGCAAGGGCAGTGTGTGTGTCGGGATCCTTGTCATCCAACCCCGTCTGCCACAATTGCTGGGCTTCCTCGTGTTTTCCACGCTGCCAGAGGAGTTCAGACAGACGGGCTCGCAATTTGTCAACGGAGGTTCCGTCCTCGCCATGGTAGTGCCCCAGTCCCATACCGAAATACGGCGAGCGGGATCCTTTGGACTTGACCTGTTTGAGCGTTAATCCGATCAATTCCTGGTACAGCGGGATCAGCGAGTCGGTCTCTAACAGCTTCTCCAGTTCCCAGACGCGGTGTTTGATCGCTTGTTTTCTGACTGCGGTCACGCTAGCCGCTTGCTCGATCACTTCGCGCGCCTTACCGGGATTTCCGATTTCGGCCAGGAACTTGGAGAGTTGGCGGTAATGCGTCCAGTCATTGGGGTTTTGCCTGATGCGGCTTTCCAGCAAGTCGCGGTATGCGCCATTGCGGCCTGTTTCCTGCGCCAGTGTCGCCAGTAGCCGGTCTGGGCGACCGTCGCTATCGCCAAATGGACTTTGCGGAGTCTCAGGATCGGTTCCGGCAGCTTTCAGGAGAACGTCGAATGCCGTGTTCGCGTCGCCGTCGATCGCCGCGAGGAACGCTTGAAATTGCAGCAGGCTGCGAGAAGGAAGCTCCTGCCGTCGGAGCGCCTTCTCGACGATCTCCCGGGCCTCTGTGACGCGACCTCTGTAGGCGCAGATGGTCGCGTAAGCAACCTGAGTCGCGTCGATCTTTTCGTCAAAGATGCGTCGGTAGGATTCAAAGGCTCTCTCTTTGCGCCCAAGCTTCCAATGCAGATCCCCGACCAGGCAAATCATTTGCATTCGATCCGATCCGAGCATCATCTGAGCGGCATACTGCGCGGGAATTCCCGTCGGGAGCTCGGTTTTTTTCTGCTGTGCGATCAATTGTTCCGCCAACTCGATCACTTTTTCGTGTTCCATCCGCTCGACGGCCCGGTCGATCTGCTGCCGCAACGAACTCTGGTCGTTGAGGCTTCGAGCCTCCGGTTGATTCAAAAGAGCATCGGCCAAATCATCACGGCCGAGCATACGGTGAAGCTGCACAAGCATCCGCCGCCCGATCAGGCTGTCAGGATCTCGTTCCGCCTCGGCGCTGACGCGCGCCTTGACCGTTTCCAGCAGCGGAGGATAGGCCACAAAAACGTGGACGAACGGCTGAAAGGAATTCTCTTCAGACAGGTCGGAGCCATAATAGAGGTTTGCAAAAGGAGACTGCGATGAAGAGGTCTGTTTCATGAGATTGCGGACGGCGTCGAAGACGTGTTGCGAGGCCTCGTCTGTCTTGCCCGCATAAGCCAGCGCTTGAGCGACCAGCGGCGCGCTTTGTAGCTCGGTCCCCGAGCCGCCGCCTTGGCTGTTTTGCATTAGGCGAAATTGCTCGAGCGCTTCGTCGTGACGGCCGAAATATTGCAGGATCAGGCCGACCTGCCCGTATGTTTCCGGTACTCTGGGATCGGCCGCCTGCCGCAGTGTCTCCAAAGCTGCCTCGTCGTTCCCAGCGTTGAAGAAGACGTCGGCGAGCTCTTGTCCGATGGACCAGCGCCCATCGGAACTCTTCGCTCGTTTGAGTTGTGAACGCAGCATATCGGTGTGTTGTTCGGTGTTGCCTTTCAGCGCGTGGATTTCGACAAGGAAGCGTTCGAGGCCTTGTAAGTGCGGCGCCATCGCCTGCACTTTCTGAAACGCCAAGAGGGCCTTTTCGATTTGCAGACTATAGAAGTAAGCCTTCGCCAGCCGAAACTGACTGCGAACATCGTCCGGATTCGCTTTGGCACTGGTTTCCAAGTCGGCGAGGCCTTGAACTGGAACCGGCGCCGATTCCGGGTTCAGGGACTTCAACCGGCGGCGGATTTGGTTGAGTACATCTAGGTCGGTAACGCCCCGACGGAGCATGCGGCGATACAACTCCGCGGCGGCATCCGTCTTTCCGTTCTTTTCCAGCGAATCCGCAAGCGCCAGTTGCACTTCCCGATTGTTTGGCATCCGCACGATGAGCGAGCGAAAGACCGGGAGCATGGCTTTGGTCAACTGGCGTGCGTCGGCCGTCTCGAGGATCTCTTTGGTGAGCTGATTCTGCCTCGTACCGGTCAGGCGAATCGCCTGCTGCATTGAGTCGATGGCGGCGATCCGATTGTCCAGCGCGAGATGCAGCTGTGCCATCCGCATCAACGAGTTGCTCACATCGAGCCGACTCGCCCCGCCATAGCCTCCCCAATAGCTCTTGCCCCACCGCTCCGCCCAGGAATAGGCGTCTTCGCCTTTCAAAAGCCGAGGAATCGAAGGCACCATGTGAATCGAGCGTTTGCTCCAGGCTGGTCCTCTGCGTGCGAGGCGTTTCTTTGCGGCGACGATCCTGCGTTCCCATTCGATCGCCCTGGCATAGTCTCCACCGGCTTCGGCGATCTCCCCCAACATTTCTAGCAGCCCGAGTTCGTCCGGGAAGTCCTCCAGGTATTCTTCGTAAACCTTTGATGCCAGATCCCAGTTTCCACGCCAATCGTGAATCTCGGCAAGCTTGCAGACGTGCATGAAGTAGGGGACGCTCTTCTCCAGCGCATCATCCGGCGATGAGCGAAACGCGTCCCGCGCCTGATCCAGCCGCTTCGTATAAATCTGTTGCAAGCGGTCGTGCAGCTCGTAGCGCTTTGCCACACGGCGTACCTTGTGTGGACCCTCGGTCTCCCGCAGGAAATCGTAGAGTTCAATCAGCTTGTCGTGGCGGGCGAAGGTAGCCAGAGTCTGATTGAAGGACGAGTCAAAAGTGTCCTCGAGGTACCAGGCGTAAATCGAGCGGCCCGAGCCTCCGTAGATCCGATCCAACAGGGAATCGGAGGCGAGTTGCTTGGATGCCTGCATGGCGCGCTGGTAGTAGTCGAACGCCAATTCTTCCAGGCCGTGTTCCTGTGCCGCACCGGAAAGACCGATCCAACTTTCCACGTCAGCATGATTTGCCGGCTCCAATGCTCTCCAAATCTCTCGAGCCTGCTCGGTGCGGCCGGTCTTGGCCAGAATGGTCGCCAACGTCATGCGCGCGCGGAATTCACCGGGAATCGAAAGCGGTGCCGCCTCATCGTTTTCGGCATCGTCCGCGACCATTGCCACCTGAGACCACTTTTCGGCAATCTCGTCGAGTGTTTGATCGGTCACCCGCAACTGCATTTCGTGAGGAAGCCGACGAACGAATTCGCGTTTGACTCGCTCCCGCACGTCGGGTTGCAACCGTTCTCGTTGTGCTGACAGCAGCGCGATCAACTTGTGCGCGTACGCTTCAGCTTCCTTGAATTTCTCTTCGTCGACGAATGTGTTGACCAACAAACTGAGTGCAATGCGGTTGCCGCCGTCATTCTTGACGGCTTGTTCGAGGAGATGCACCGCCTCGACACGCGCACCCAGCGAAAGGCGAATCATGGCCAGTGCGACCCGATCCTCGGCATTCAACGTGGCCGAATCCTTCTTCAAGAGACGCGTTAGTCGTTCGTCGCGGAGCGCCGGCTTTGCGACGAGCAGGCCGAGACCGCGCAGACGAAAGTATTCGCGTTGCGTGCACGATCCTAGCCAACTCTGGTACTCGCGGGGAATCTCAGCGGTTTCAAGATGCTTCAGAATCTGCAGCGCCATCTCCGGCTTGCCGAATTGGGTCGTGAATAACTCGATCGCTACAAGCTTGAGCAGCCCGTTCTGCGGCTGGGTTTCAAGTTGCCGCGTGAGAACCGCTTCCAATTCGTCGACGAGGCCGTTCTCCGTGAAGAATTCCACAGCATCCGTCAGCGGATTCTGCTGCGGAGCACCGTATCCGTAGGCCGACATCATTTGCATCATCGAGAGCGACATCTGCGAATAGTTTAAGCCGTAGCCTCCACCACTGGCGCTTCCGGCCGGTTGCCTGGCCAACACCGTTACGTTCAACAGACGGCCGGCGACCTGCGCCGCCACCGCTCTGTCACCGCGCTTCAAGTGAGCTTCGGCCAACCGTTTGATGTTGAGCGCGTTATCCGGCTCAAGATCAGCCAGCCGCCCGGCCGCCTTGAGTGCCGCGTCGGCCTGACCCGCCGCTTCGTACGTCTGAACCAGATTTCGGTGGAGATTGAATGCGTCGGGTTTCAATCGAATACCTTCGCGGAGCACCTCGATGGCGTCTTCCGGCATTCCGTTGTTGCTCAGCAGCGTTCCGGCGTAGAGCTTGTTGGTCACCCGTTTCCAGGTCCGACGCGCTTCATCCAGACGGCCGGATTCGAAGTAGGTCTTGCCCAGTTCGCCCAACACGTAATCGCGATTGACGTTCTGGATGCGGAGCACGTGTTGGTATTCTTCGATGGCGACGTCGAATCGAATCAGACGCCGGCTCAAGTCCGCGCGGACGAGGCGCAGGTTCACATCTCCGGGATGGTGACGCAGCAACAGCTCCAACAGTTGCGTCGCCCGGCTATATTCGTACTCGCGTATGTACAACACCGCCAAAACCCGCGCGGCAACCGTGTCGTCGGGGTTTTCGTCGATGCGGCTTCTTAGTTCATCAAGTAGATTGTCCACATCACCCAATTGGCTGGCTGCTTCGTACAGCAGGGAGATCGCATCCGCCGCGCTGTTGCGGTCGGTGGTCTGAAGCGCCGTCTGTTTGAACTCCCGCAGCGCCTCTTCGAACTGCCCCGTCTGTTTAAGCGCCCGCGCGTACTGCAGTCGTCCCTGATGGTTTTCCGGTTGCAGATTGACGCTCTGGCGGAAGTAGAGCAGGGCTTTGTCCATCTGCTCCAGCCGCAACATCTGTTCGGCGACAAGCCGCAGGACCGCGGCATTTTGCGGCGTGTGCCGGATGAGTTGCTCAAACGTTTCGATGGCGCCGGCCCGGTCGTCGTAACGGAGCTTAAGTTCGGCGATCGCCTGGTAGTACGCCCGGCTGCGGGCCGGTCCCAAATCGATCATCGCGCGGTACTCCCGCACAGCGGCCTCGACGTTGCCGGAAGCGGCATGCAGCAGTGCCAGTTGTCGGCGGGCCTCCTCGTGTCTGGGATCGGCGTGAAGCAGTGTGTCGAGATACTTGCGCGATGCGACAGAATCCCGCTCGGCATCGGCGGCCAGCGCGAGCAGCAGCAGGCTGACCGCATTGTGACCTTCGGACTCAAGTCGCGCGCGCTCGGCTTGTTTGAGCTGCTCCAGTCTCGCAGACGAATTGTGCATGCTGACCAGCACGCCGATGGCCTTCATCTGCTGAGGGCCGTTCTGAATCAAATCGATAACCCGCCGGCGAACCGACAGCGACTGTTCGATCTCGCCGGTTCGTTGCAACAAATCAGCACGCGCCATCTGGTACCGGTATTGGTCTGGATCGAGCCGGCATGCTTTGGCAATCGCACTGAGTGCCTCTTCCGGAAGCGAGAGTCCCAGCAGTGCGCTGGACAATCGCGCGTGCATTGGGGCGTTGTCCGGATTGGCGGTCGACATCTGTCGAAGCACGTCCAACGCACTGTCCCGCTCGCCCTGGGCCGTCCACAGCCGGGACAGTGCGGTGTAACCTTCCGGGCGTTTGGGCGCGAGTTGGATCGCGCGGCGGTAGCACTCGGCTGCGTCGTTGAGTAACTCGAACTGTTCGAACAATCCCCCGAGTCGATGGGCAAGCGTGGCATCAGCGACCTCTCGGTCGAGGACGTGCTTCCATTGGCTGCGAGCCTGATCCAGTTTTTGGTTGCGGGCGAGGAACCGACCGTAGGAGATGTACGACTCAACTTCGTCCGGGAACCTCGCAATGATCCGCTCGTATTCCTCAGCTGCCCCTGGGAAGTCTTTAACACGTTCGAGCAACTCGACCCGTTTGCTGCTGAGAGACCGGTTTTTGGGAAACAGACGCACAGCTTCGGCGAGACGTTCCTTCGCTTCGTCCGTCCTGCCAGCGGCGGCAAGCACATCGGCCAGTCGCTCGCGGATGACCGTTTGTTCCGGAGCGTTCTTGATCTGCGCTTCACAGTACCGCACCAGTTCGTCGATACGACCTGCACCACGGTAGAGGGCGACGATGCGCTGGTGCAGTTCCCTTTGCATCCAATGCCCGCCGGCGAGCAGGTTGATCGCGTTGGTATACGTGCGAATCGCCGCGTCACGGCGTCCGAGCTTCTCCTGTGACCTGCCCAATTGCCGCAGCACTTCACAGTGCTTGTCGGTTTCTTTCTCAACCAATTTCAAGATGTCGCCGTATTGCCGGATCGCCTCTTCGTGCAAATTGCGCTTCGCCAGTGCGTCGGCCAGCCGCTTGCGATGGAAGAACTGGTCGGGAAACTGTGCCGCTAAATCGACGAGCGCCTGGGCCGCCAGCTCGCGTTCGCCGGCTTGCAGGTACAGGTCGGAGAGACCTTCGGTCAAACGTGTACGTAGCGCGATAGTCTCCGCCTCAGCAATCGCCTTCTTCAGCATCGCGATCGCCTCTTCGCCGCGTCCGACGCGCTGGTACAGCCGTGATTGAAAGCTGAGCAGCTGGGCCGAGTCGCGGCGCTTGGTGACATTCCGGGCAGACAGCTTGTCGATCAACTCGACAGCCTTCTCCGGCTGGCTGGTACGCAGATAGAGTCGCGCCAGAACGATTCGCAAAGCGTGATCGTCAGGCAGAGCGCCGACCCGTTCTTCATAGTGCCGCACCAACTCGGGCAGTTCGTTTCGCCCCGCGTAGTGCTTGACGAGTCCTTCAAACGCGGGGCGATGCAGGGGCTTGCGGCGTAGCAATTGATGAAAACGTTCGAGTGTTGCCTCGCTTTCGACCGTTCGCTCACGGGGGGAGTCCCATCGATCCGGCGCTTGCCGCGAATGCTGTTGAACCGGCGTTTTCACGTCGCGCGGCGCTGCCCGCGACGACGGTGCAGTTGCTTCGACCGACGTCGTTTCAGACACTGCTTGCGACGGACCGGTTTCTATCGGCCTGACCGCGGCGACGGGACCCGACACTAAGCCTACTGGTGATGTTCGATGCTGATCCGCCAATGGTTTGGATGCAATGACCGGCCGCAACTCCTCGATGATTGCGCTCTGGGCTCCTGCCGCGTCGTCATCAGAATTCCGCGCCGCCGCTGGCGCGGCATTTTGCCTTTTCCGCGTAGGTGCATCCGGCGAGTTGCTAGAATCGCGGTCAGCGACTTGCGGCGCTGACTCGTGCCGATCGGTGTCATTCTTAGATGGCCGCGGGGACTTCCGGGAAGATTCGCATCCGATCGTCAGGCTGCATACGACGACGATGGCAATCGTCGCACGGCGGGTTACTGACATGACCCCTCCTGGCGCTGAAACGGACCGATATGATCTGTCGAAACGACTGTGTCACGTGCAATATGAGGCAGCGGCGACCGCACCGACGGCTGGTCGACGTAACGAGCTGCTGCGGTGATGGCCGAGCCGCGAGCCGTCGATGATAAACCCGGACCGCTTCAATTGATTCCGGCATTCAGCGCGATGAGTCTGAACGAATTGTACAAGTGTGTAGTTTATCAATTCACCAGGCGTATTCCAGCGCGAGTCCAGAATTCCGCCAGAACCACCTTCAAAACCTGAGTGCAACACGGCACCTCCTGACTCATTACGTGCGGACTCTGCTTGGCGATGGTCGTTTTCCTCGACCTTTGAAAACGGCAAGGCGGTCGGGGCGAACGAGCGGATCGCTCGGAGCTCGTGACCGCATCAGAACCAGTCAATCCGTCAGAACGGGCGGAGAGGCCGCCTTCGACAGTGACAGAATCCGAACCTTCGCTTTCCGGAAGGGGGGAACTCTTACGAACGTCGGGCGCAAGTGGCGAGGCAAGGCTCGGGTCGTCTGCACGATCGAAAGATAGATTGCCTGGCAGCGACTGATCCATCAACTACCGGGGACGGATTGTCGTGCGAAAATATGGTATCGCCACCTTCGATAATGTCGCGGTCCTTGATATCTGAGTGAGACACCCGGCACCCGTCGACGTCCGCACCTAACACTGAACATGATATCGTGGTCTGCGTCGTCAACCGGATCCTTGCGACAATCGAGTGACTCGTGGATCGCATCGACCGTTTTCGACCAAAGCTCGCAGCGGCGTTGCACGGCCGTTATCGGGAGAGAATGAGTGACCCATCCGCCTTCCGTGTCGGAAGCGGACATTCCTGTGGATGTGTCGGTTTGCTCCTGGGCCGCTTCGGAGTAGAATTCGACCGCATGGCATTGCCGAACCTACGTGATTCAAGAGTCGACGCTGACGACATGCCGGACTGCCGCTGCGCAGCCACGCTTTACTGTACAAAAGCATGGGCAGGCGTCGAAACATGTGTCGATGCAAGAATTCGTTTGACGTAAACCATAACTGCACCCGTAGCTCAGCCGGATAGAGCGGCGGTTTCCTAAACCGCAGGTCGTGGGTTCGAGTCCCGCCGGGTGTACTTTGCCGTTTGGCACGATGACACACTAGCGTCGCGATGAGTGCGCGACGACCAAGTTGTCGAAGAGTGTCCTTCTTGTCGACCATCAGCCCTCGGGAACGAGCCGCTGCTCGGCGTGTTCCCGTACGACCGTCCTGAAAAGACGTCGTCCCGCAGTGACGTCTCGGTCCGGTCATCATGCTCCGGCGCGGGCCAATCACCAGGCTGTTTTTCGGTTGGTGGGCGACCGCTTCGATCATCAGGAACGTTGAGGACCAATCGGATCGCTGCGAAATGTGCCAGCATCCCTGCATTATCGCGCAGATTGGAGTGAAGAACTCGGGATGGCCGGCGGCTGTTTCTCCAAAGACTTGTCACGACCATCTCGACAGAATGAACCTTTCGGCTCACCGCATCGCCGATAATGCCCAGAGCTGGGAAAATACCGGAGTCGGCGAAAATCAGAGTGACATCTCGTTCATTTCCTCGCCCCCGTATTGTATGGATGATGCTCACATTGCCCCAATGTGGTCGATCGCCAAGAATTGAGGGACGTACGATCTCTATCGAAAGTGCGCCATGGAAGAACTGCTCATTTTTCCCATCGCGGCTGTTCTCGTCGCCGTTCTGATCGGGTCGCCTATCCTTACGCTCGTTCTTCGGGCGCGCGTGCGGCGGCTCGAAGACGAGGTGTCGCGGCTGCGCTTTGAACAGCTTCGCACTCCCGCAGCGCGACGTGCTGCGACGCCACCGCCTCCGCGACGCGGCGGGCATCCTGAAGAGCCCCAGACCACGAAACCAGATGCGTCCGAGCCGTCTAATGCAGACATCTGGCTTGCAGAAACCACCACTGACACGAAGAGCATCGCTGATCACGCCGAGAAAAGCGGCTCGATCTGGGACGAGGAAAATCCGGACGAAGTGGCACGACTATCACGACTATCACGCCGCACGCCCGACACGCGCGACACAAAATCGGCGATCAAGCCGACTGAAACAGCAACACCGGGTGACGAAAGCGACGAGTCCTCATCGCTCGAAGAACAGTTGGCCGGGAAGTGGCTCACCTGGGTCGGTGCGATCGCCGTCATCATCGGGGCGGGTTTCTTCTTCAAGTACACGATCGATGCCGATCTGATCGGGCCAACCGGCCGCGTCGTTCTCGGAATTCTGACCGGGATTGTGGCGTTGGCCGGCGCAGCATACGGAATGCTTCGAGACTACCGGTTTTTCGCACATGGGCTGGCGGGAGCCGGCGTCGGCATTTTGTATTTTTCCCTGTTCGCCGCATTCGACTGGTATCACCTCATGCCGCAGCCGGCCGCGTTCGCCGGCATGATTCTCGTGACATGCGCGGCTCTCGCTTTCTCGGTCTATTTCGAGGCGCAGTCGACGGCCGTGTTGGGACTGCTGGGTGGTTTTCTGACTCCGATTATGCTCAGCACGGGTGTCGACCGGCAATGGGCTCTTTTTTCGTACATCTTGCTGCTCGATCTTGGCGTGCTGGGTATCGCCACGTTTCGTCGCTGGCAGTTTCTCAAAATTGTTTCCCTCGTGGGAACGCTGATCATCTGGCTGAGCTGGTTCGAGGAGTTTTACGTCGCTGACAAACTGTCGAGCACCGTGATCTTGATGACGGCGTATTTTCTGGTGTTTGCGCTACTTGGCATATGGCATAACGTCGTTCGACGCCAGTTGCCCTGCCCGGCGGACTTCGTTCTGATTCTGGCAACGCCCGTGCTGTACTTCATCGGGCTGTACGCGATCACCGTAGAACTGTACGACGACCTGCATGGTGTCATGGCCTTGTCACTGGCGGGAACATACGTGGTGCTGGGTGCGTTGGCCCATTTACGTTATCCGGCGGGCAGAGCCATCGTGATCAGTTTAGGCGGCATCGCTGCTTCGTTCTTGACGGTGGCGATTCCCTTGCAATTCACCGGACACTGGATCGCCATCACCTGGGCTGCCGAAAGTCTGTTGCTAGTGAAACTCGGGTTGAAGTTTCGCGAACAGCGGTTGCGCACGACGGGGTTTGTGCTACTTGCCTTCGTGCAATGCATTTTGCTTTGGTATTCGGTCGCCACGTTTTCCCAGCCGGGACGATTCCAGACACGTTTTTCGAGAGTCGACCCCGTTGCCGCGCGGACGGCACCGGCCAACACGTTGAGTAACGTCCTACGCACCGGCCGTCGCCCCGCGAACGAGCCGCCCACCTGGACCAGCGTGTTCAACGGGCGGAGTTTCAGTTTTCTCGCCAGCGCGATTGTGATGGGCGTGCTCGCCTGGGAATATCGGCGCCGCCTGGCGATTGGTGATCTCGAATCGGACGATCCGATTGAAATCTCGCAACCATCGGCACAAGCCGGCGATGATTCCCCAACGGATTCCTCTCCGCAGCCAAGTGAGGACACAGCCGGATGGTTGTTGGCCGGCGCCCCGTTGACGATTCTTGGGATGCTGCTGGTCGAGACGTACGCATTGGCGCACAGTTATCATTGGATCACGCCGACACTCATCGGCGTTCATTGCGTGTCGACAGCCGTGATTGCGATGGCGCTGATGGCGCTGTCGACAACCTGGGGGCCGCGTTGGCTCGACCGAGTCAGTATTGCCGCGTTTGGTCTGTTGTCGCTGTTTGTTGCCGGCAACACGATCGTCACGTTGGGCGGCTGGCGAGCGGACTGGCGTCGACTGGTTGCATCGGGGTTCGAGCACTCCGTCTGGAATTGGTTGTTCGTCAATCCGCGGGGACTTGGCCTGCTGTGTTCGATTGCCGCAGCCATCGCAGCGGCATTGTTGATCCGGCGCGCCGACTTAACATCAGAGAGCGCCGCCCAAACCGATCTGCCGGATCGGTCACAGCGACCGGGGCTCGGCGATCCTCTGCCGTTGGCAAGTCTGCTGGGGGTATTCGCGCACCTGACAGGGCTCGCCCTCTTGACGATCGAGGTGTACGCTCAGGGTATCATTCACGAATGGGATACGGCGACGAGCTTAGCAATTACGGGTGTTTGGACGCTGTATTCCATCGCGACGCTCGTGGCGGGCATTTACTATCGTGCCGCCACTGTTCGCGTTCTGGCATTACTCTTGTTTCTGCTGACGACGGGCAAGGTGTTCCTGTACGACGTCTGGCACTTGGACAAAGCGATCCGCACCGTCGCGTTCGTCGGACTCGGAATTTCATTGCTGTTGGTTTCGTACCTGTACCGCAGGTATCGCGATCGCATTCGGGCATGGATCGCTCCGCCAGACGATTCCTAGTGGCCCACGCCACGTGATTTTGGCCGTCGCGATTTCATGGTGCGTCAGAAAGAGCAGGCACTTTCTGACTCGATGTCCGGTCACTCAACGCACATTTTCAAATGACCTGAGGTACGAGATCCCGTTCGAGATAACTGTGGCAGCTATCGGACAATTCTTGGTCTTTGAATATCGTCTCTACGCCGCCAGAACCCGCTAAACTTATGTCGAATGCGCTCTAGTGGCCGCGTCGAATGCGGCTGCTTGTGCACGGGGCGAGATTTAGCGGTATGATGGAACCACCGTATGCAAACCGAGTTCGTCGGTTGTTGAATTCGCTTGCCCCTGAGAAGCCGCTATCCACGAGGAAGAAAAATGCTACTGCGTGCGATGTTACTGTTCGTGGTCGCAATGTGCGGCTCGACTGTTTGCCTGGCCGAGCGATCGAGTTCCAATGATTCGAGCACGACCCGACCGAACATCGTTTTCCTGTTCACTGACGATCAGGCTCCGTGGGCGATCGGTGTGTCGGAGTATCCGCATGCAAAAACGCCCCACATGGACCGGCTGTTTCGGGAAGGGGCGTACCTTGTCAACGCCTTTACGACGACACCCGTATGCAGCCCCTCGCGCGCCGGGCTGATGACGAGCCGATACGGCTCGGAAGTCGGCATCACCGATTGGATCAATCCGCGCAAGGAGCCGGAGCATGGACTCGACCCGCGTATCACCACTTGGCCCGTACTTCTGGCCAATGCGGGCTACAAAACGGCGCTCGTCGGCAAGTGGCATCTGGGAACACAAGACCGGTTCCATCCCACAAAGTTCGGCTTTCAACATTTCATGGGATTTCGCTCCGGCGGGAGCCGGCCGAAAGACCCGGTGCTGGAGGTCGACGGCAAAGAACGAAAAGTGGCCGGCTTGCTTCCCGACATTCTCGTCGACGATGCGATATCGTTTGTCCGCCGGCAACAGCACGAGCGGTTTTTGCTCTCATTGCACTTCCGCGCACCGCACGGGCCATGGCTGCCGGTCGCCGAAGCGGATTGGTCGCCGTTCGAAAACCTCGACCCGATAATTCCGAATCCGAACTACCCCAAGTTGGACGTCCCGCGCGTCAAGATGAAGACACGCGAATACTTGGCCAGTGTCGCCAGTGTCGACCGGAACGTCGGTCGGTTGCTTGAAGAACTCGATCAATTGAACCTGACCGACAAGACGATCGTCATTTTCTCGAGCGATCACGGTTACAACATGGGGCACAACGGCATCTGGCACAAAGGAAACGGGCATTGGATACTCACCGATCCCCCACCGGCGACGGAGAACATTCCCCGTGGACAGCGTCCGAACATGTACGACCATTCCCTTCGCGTTCCGACGGCCGTTCGCTGGCCGGGTGTGGTCGAGCCTGGCACCACGATCACGCACAGCTTGAGCAACCTCGACTGGTTCCCCACTCTGCTTGAAATGGCGGGCGTCGCCGTGCCGAAGGGCTTATTGCTTCGCGGACGCAGCTTCGTACCGCTACTCGAAGGCGAGCCGGTCGACTGGGACGACGATTTCTACGCCGAATACAGCACGCATCACCAGTCGAAAACGCATATGCGGATGTACCGTACGCCGACGTGGAAGTTGATCCGTGATTTCCGAAACGCCGGGCGCGACGAACTCTATCATCTGGAAGCCGACGTCGCTGAAGCCCACAATCTGATCGACTCTCAGCAACCAGAGGCAGTGAAAATGAGGGCCGAACTGAATCAGAAGCTGCTGGCCCGAATGCGGGAACTCGATGATCCGGTGCTCAAGGGACTTTAAGACGGGAGCTGCTGAAACATCGCCCAAGCGACGATGAACTCGTAAATTTTCTTTCGTTTCCGGCTGCCTCGGCGACAGAGATCTTGCGGGCGGCATTCGCACAGCATCGATCCACCCGCAGCGGTTCGCCCTCCTCTTAACCCCGACGACAGGCTGAGTTCGGTCGATCGCGCCCGCGTTTGATCTGTGCAGCCAATCTCCGCGCCCTATCGGTTTTTTCAAAACTGCTCTTGAGTCAATTTTCCGAATCGGCTATCACCCCGGCTCTCATCTCTCCCAGAACTCCATCACATCAATAAATCGAGGCGGTTCGGTCCGCGCCCGGAGACGGTCGTCGGTTCGATCGGCCAGACTGCGTGTTTGATCGCGCGGCTCAAGCCAAGTTTGCACCAAAAGCCACCGGCGTTCCCGGGGCCTGAATGGCCAACCGCCGGATCGGCTTGTGATTTCGCACCCTCGTCTCAACATTCCCCGCTATTCCAATCCAATCTGTATCACACTCCTGCATGTGCCCCCGCACAGCCGTGGTTTCGCCAAGGAGGCTTCTGTCATGCGTCTCGGTGCCCTGACACTTCTCGTACTGATCACCTATAGCACGGCAGTCGTAGCTCACGACCAATCCTTTCCGTATCAGGCGGTCGTCAACGTCGACAACGTCAACGTTCGTAGCGGGCCCGGACGGCAGTTTTACCCCGCCGCCAGGCTCCGTCGCGGAAGCCGCGTCGTCGTTCATCGCCACGATCCCGGCGGCTGGTACATGATCGCTCCGCCTCCGGGCAGCTTTAGCTGGATTCGAGCGGAATACGTCGAGCTGACGGGCGGGAACCAAGGTCGGCTCATCACGGACGGCGTCGTCGTCTGGGTCGGCAGTTCGCTCGAAGATTCGCACAACGTCAAGCAGGAAACACTGTCGACAAACGATCGGGTCGAATTGCTGGGCGAAGAAATCTGGAATTCCGACGGTCGATCGGTCCGCATGTACAAGATCGCCCCGCCACCCCACGAGTACCGTTGGATGCTTGGCAAATTTATCTCGCGGGAAGGCCGCATGGTCCGGCGCCAAAATCGAAACGACCCGTTCGCACACCGGGCTCAACCTCAACAACTGCGCGCCCCAGGCCAATCGCCCATCGACGCCGAACGCTCTCCCGGCGACGCCTGGCCGACAAAGACATCGACCAACCAACAATCAATCCCTCAACGAAAAAGCGACGGCTTCGTCGAACGGAAAGTTGTGCGAATCCACGATGCACAAGCCGTCAATCGACGCGGCCCCGACGCGGCGGCCCTCGATGCCGAGCGTGCTGAACTCAAACAGCTCGACCAGCGCTTCCGCACGATGATCGACAAAGAACCCCGGAAATGGGAATTCGGCGACCTCAGGGTCGATTATCAGGACTTGCAGAAACGAGCTTCGGTGCCCGCGCTCGCCAGTCAGGTCGATCTCCGATTTGAAGCGATCGATCGATACGCCAAGATCCGATCGGAATACGATGACTTCGTGCAATTGACGTCGGCCACGACACAAACCGAACAACAGTTGTCGTCGATCCAGCAGCAACACGCGGCGACGTTCGATGTTCAGTCGATCCCCGTCAACATCCAGGGCCAGCCTTACGCGGTTCCGTCACAGCAGATGACGCCGACACCTATGATGCAAGCCGCGCCGCCGGTCATGCAAGTCCCCACTCCGCCAATGCAACACCCGGCGATGCAGCGACCGGCAATGCAAGCCGCGCCCCAGCTGATGCGAGTGGCCCCTCAGATGATGCCGGCACCGGCTCAAGTACCATTCACGCAAGCGCCCGGACCGATCATGCGAACGCCGATTCCAGCATCGAGAACGCCCGTTCCGATGCTGCAATCACCCGTTCCTACATCGCAAACTCCCGTCCCAACAAATCAGCCGCCGATCGCGATCATGCAACAACAGACTCACCCGATGCGCGTGCCGGCCCCGAGGCTGCAAGCGCCGGTTCCCGTCGTGCGGGCACCCGCTCCCTCGTTGCAGGCCCCCATTCCAATGATACAGTCGCCGGCTCCCGCCGTGCGGACGCCGACGGTCATCATGCAATCACCGGCTCACCCGGCATATACACCGGCCCCGACGATGCAACCTCCGGTCCGATCACCGCGGTTGCCCGCTCTGGAATCACCTCAAGTTTCACCTCCGATGCTTCAGGCACCGATTCCAGCGACACCCAGCGCAACATTCGGAACCAAGGTCAGCCAGCATCCTTCTTCAACGATCCAGCCTTCGGCGTACCGGGTTCTCGCGCAGCAGCAGTCGCGGCTCCGGCCGACGCAGCCAAAACGAATCGAAGCGCGGCGAACGCCGCAGCTTGACGGAGCGGGTATCGTCCAACAGACGGTGGCCGCCGAGCCGGGAATGCCCAAGCATGTCCTGCTCGCACCGACGGGGCGGATTCTCGCGTATCTGCAACCGGCCAAGGGCGTCGATTTCAAACAGCATCTGGGAATGCCGATGGGTATCAACGGCCGCCGATTCCGGGATCAGAACCTGCAAAGCGACGTGATCGTGGTCGAACACCTGACTCCGGTGCGGCTCGCACCTCAGCAACAGTAACCGCGCCACTGCCGGTTCATCGTGCCGCGCGACAAGGACGCCGAGCCAAAACGGACGGATGCCGTGCTAACGTAGCGGCGATCAGTAATCGGTCACCGCTCCGTCCGGCGAATGCTGCGGGCCCCGCCAGCGGTATTGATAGCCGGGGTCATTTGCGATCTTGTGCAGCATGTTTTCGTCGATGTCGACGCATAACCCCACTCCCTCGGGCAGTGAAACGTTCCCGTCGGGCGTCCTCGTCCAATGCGGCCGGACGATCTTGCCGAGCAGCGTGTCGTCATACGACTCATGGATCAGGAACAGCGGAATCGACGCGGTCACGTGAAAACTGGCCGTCATTCCCAGGTACGACTGCGTGCAGTGCGGCGCCAGCGGCACCGAATAGGCTTCGGCCAGCGTGGCGATCTTTTTCATCTGTGAGATGCCGCCCGTGTATCCGCAATCGGGTTGCACGATGTCGAGAGCGTTCTCCGCTAAATAGGGGACAATTCCCCAGATCGTGCGATCGCGTTCGCCGGCCGCCAGGGGAATTCGAATCTGCTGTTTGAGTCTCTTGAAGACTTCGATGTTTCCCGGCACAGCAGGTTCTTCGATGAACAGCACGTGATACGGCTCGATGGCTGCGGCGAATTGGATGAGCATCGCCGGGGGAATCGCGCTGTGTGCATCGAACATGACGGCGCCACCCGTGCCCACTTTTTTGCGCGCCGCCCGAACCGACGCCACGAGCGCTTCGATTTCGTCGGGACTGCCCGACTGAGGTTGCGGCGAACTACCGACCTTCACCGCCGTTTCAGAAGGATAGACGCGAATTGAATCTCGCACGGGACCGCCGAGTAGCCGGTACACGGGCACACCCCACAGTTTCCCGGTGATGTCCCATAGCGCCATGTCGATTCCAGCGATGCAATGCACCATAAACGCACCGCCGCGCTGGTTTCGCTCGGCCCGATACAGGGCTTGCCACAGGTGTTCGATCCGCGTCGGATTTTCGCCGTCGAGCAGTTCGAACATCGAGCGCGCCAAAGCGGCCGCAACACTGGGCACGACGCCCTTGATTTCGCCCCAGCCCGAGATGCCATGATTCGTATTCACTTTGACATAGACGCGGTCGCGGCAAATGTTGGGTTCGAGGCCCGTGATACGAATCGACGTCGTGCGGTCGATCACGTTGCTTGCCGATTCATTGGCAGCCCTTGTGACACCGCCCTGCACGGCGGCGCCGGCAGCCACCATTCCCAGGGACCCGAGAAGCTCGCGACGACTGATGACGGGCTTTGTAATCGATTCGTTCATGGGGAACACCTTGTTTGTAAGGGAGAATCTCGATGCAATGAGCGAGGCGTCGATAGGACTCGTTCGCACAGGCTGCCTTGAAGTAGCGTCAATACCCTCTGTTGCTAAATCAAGCCTCTTGTTTTCCAGGCGGAGATTTGTCCACAACCGGGTTTTGACGTAGCTTCTTGTGACGATTTCACGGTGACCGTTGATCGGAATCTCGCGATGGTCGCCTGGTCAAAGCACCAGCCAAAAACCATTGAACCGCCTCAGCACGGCTGTTCCAACCGCACCGTGCCGAATATCGAGACAGGCATCTCTTCCCAGCGGTCCGGGCGGAGTTTTCTGCCGGCCGTTTGACACGCCGCGCCATTGGGAATCGCGGGTCGAGGCGCCACAAATCGAGTCGACAAATGCTTGCACTTTCTGACGTCCCACCATCGTCGCACCGACGGAATCTGCCGGCAGGGGCCACTGGCGTTCTCGGGCGTTTCGTGTCACAATCGACCGCATGCCAACGGGAAATTCGAACATGACGACCGACTCTGCCGCAACCGACGCCGTCGACCCCGTATGGGAGTCGATTGTGGAGGAAGTCCAGCGCGAGGTGAAGGGCGAGCCGATTCTCGCCAGTTTTCTGCATGCGACGATTCTGAAGCATCGCCGTCTGGAGGACGCGCTGAGTTTTCACTTGGCGGGAAAACTGGCCACCGCGAGCCTACCGTCGATGCTCATTCGCGAGGTCATTGACGAGGCGTTCGACGACGACGCGAGCATCGGCGAAGCGCTCCGCGCCGACGTTTGCGCGGTCCGTGAACGCGATCCGGCAACCGACAGCTACGCCGTACCGCTCCTCTACTTCAAAGGCTGGCATGCGCTTCAATCGTACCGGGTGGCTCATTGGCTTTGGCGGCGGGGCCGGAAGTCGTTGGCGCTTTATTTGCAGAACCGGATCTCGGAGGCCTTCGGCGTCGACGTTCACCCGGCCGCACAAATCGGCAGCGGAATCCTGATCGACCATGGAACGAGTGTCATCATTGGCGAGACTGCGGTGATCGAAGATCATGTGTCGATGCTGCACGAGGTCACACTCGGCGGAACCGGAAAGGAAACGGGGGATCGCCACCCGAAGATCCGTCGCGGAGTGCTCATCGGAACGGGCGCCAAGATCCTTGGGAATGTCGAAGTCGGCACCGGGGCGAAGGTTGGCGCTGGAAGCGTCGTGTTAAACGACGTGCCCGCGCATGCAACGGTTGCCGGCGTTCCCGCGAAGGTCGTCGGACGCGTCGAGGTCGCGGAACCGGCACTCGAAATGAACCACCGCTTGCCGGAATCGCATGTCGAAGGCAGCGGCATTTGATCAAACGAGCAAGTGATCGATCCCCGTGTGATAGAACCGATCCACAAACCCGGTTGTGGGCGAAATCAACACTTGATAACAAGGGCGCTCTTGATCCAACAGAGCGTTTCAGGACGACGTCTAGAACTGAGCCAACGCGCCGATGGATGATGTTTCCGATACGACTTACTGGTTCGCCCACGATCTCGGCAAGCCGATCCCGGACTCCGAACATGCGGTTTCCGTCTGTCTCCCGTTGTGGAAACATAACGTCGCGTACGAAGAAGGAGAGCAGGACGTCGTCGAGAAAATGCGGTGCGGGTATCCTCGTTTTTTTCTGCACCCAAACGTCTGCCGCCTGTTTGAGCAATGCGAGCGGCGGTTCGCTCAACCCGGCGAGCGGTGTTTCGCGTTTCCGTCGAAACGTGTCGCCGAACGCTGCCTGGATTTCGTCGCGCAGCACACGGGGCACGCCGGCACGATTCACGACTTTGACAAGTTGGGACTGTTCGCGGTCTGTCTGCCGGGCGAAGCGACCGCAACGGCGAAGTCGTTCTGGCAGCATACCGGTGACATCGTCTCGTCTCGGTTGGCCCGAGTCGCTCTCGAACCGACGGAAAGACCCGAAGCAAGCGCGTCAACAATACAGCACTTAAGAGAACGCGTTGCCGGACTCACGGGCGGGCGAGCCGACGACGTGTTTCTGTTTCCCACGGGTATGGCCGCCGTCTCGTGCGCCTTCCGCGCACTCAGTGTTTTACGTCCGGAACAGAAAAGCGTGCAGTTCGGGTTTCCGTACGTCGACACGCTCAAACTTCTCCAGCAGGTCGGACCGGGAGTCCACTTCTTTCCACGTGGATCCGAGGACGAACTCGATGACCTAGCGGCGCTGTTGCGGACGGAAAAGATCAGCGCCTTGTTCTGCGAGGTTCCCGGCAACCCGCTACTCAACAGCCCAGACCTTGTGCAGTTGCGCGCACTCGCCAACCGGCACGACTTTCCGATCGTCGTTGACGACACGCTGGGAGCATTCATCAACCTCAAGCCGTTGCCGGCCGCCGATATTGTCGTCAGCAGTCTGACGAAGTTCTTTTCCGGTCAGGGCAACGTGATGGGAGGCTCGCTCGTCCTCAACCCGAACGGTCCGTTCTACGAGCGACTGAAATCGATTTTTGGAGAAGAATACGAGGACCTGTTGTTCTCACAGGACGCCGAGGTGTTGGAGCGCAATTCCCATGACGTTGAAACGCGTGTCAAACAAATCAACCGGACCACCGAACGGCTGTGCGACATGCTCAGCAATCACCGGGCCGTTCGGCGAGTCGATTACCCCAAGTACCGCACCCCCGAGAACTACCGCGCGTTTCTTCAACCCGGCGGAGGGTTCGGTGGTCTGTTCTCTGTCCAGCTAGAAAACGCCGCCGAGGCGGCTCCCAGGTTTTACGATGCTCTGAGAATCTGCAAGGGGCCCAACCTGGGGACGAACTTCTCGCTGTGCTGTCCCTTTACGATATTGGCCCACTACGAGGAACTCGACTTCGTCGAGAGTTGCGGCATCTCGCGCTACTTGCTTCGTTTTTCGGTCGGGCTCGAGGACGCCGAAGTCTTGTTGCAAGAATTCACCCGCGCTCTCGACGTGCTGAGCTGAGCGATGACAAAAGGCACGGGTATCGACCGCAGTCGCTTGAGTCTATTCCCCCTCGCTGGACTGCACCACCTCGATTGCGCTTAACAGCGGCGATTGTTGCTGGGACGGTTTTTCTGTCTTGGGAACGAGTTCGACGTGCAGGTTGTCTGTCACGTGGATGCCTGAGACCTCGCGGACGAGCGCCTTGCCGGCACCGTCTGCCTCGGTGGCCACGTCGAAGTTTTCTAACACCGTCTGGCCTTGTAGCTTCACGTCGAACACTCTCTCGCCCGGCTGGGCGCCTTCAGCCAAGTCGGCGAAATAGAGTTTCACGGTGTAATCGGCCGGGGCATCGTCTTCACCGAGAAGCGGCAAGCGGCACTCCCGCAAGCCGTCGGCGGATGACGAAAACAACCACGGTGTTTCGGTGTTCTTGATCGAAACCGATCGGAAGTTCTGGCTGTTGAACTGGCCGCCGTCGACAAACGACTCACCGAGGTCGAGCGCGAGATCGAGCCCCGTCTGTTTTCGCGAGGTATTCGGCCGTGGATAGGCGAGCCAGGCAACACCTCGTGCGTCTTTTCGATCGCCGGGAGCTCCTAAATTGAGCGCCATTCGCTTGACCGGCGTCTTTGCGCCGACCGAGCTGTAGATCGACCAAGGCCGTCTCGATTGTCGCGGCTCGAGCGTAATTGTCGCGGAAATCGAGAACAGGCAGACGCAGCCGGCGCTCGATTCGGGAATCATCACCAAGCCGTTCGCGGGAACCGCGTTCACCCAACAACCCATGCGGTGCCCGGCGAAATGCCGCGTGCCCGTATCGGCGGCAAGATCGAAGAAACCCGTGAAGCCCGAGCGGAACATCAACATGTTCGGGCAGCCGGTGAGCATGCCGCAGTGGTGGCCCGGACGGATCATGCTCCAGGGAACGTCCTGGCCGGTGAGCGGATGCTTGCGTGTCTGTTGGGCTCCGGAATAGAGGTCGTACGCCCACGGCTCGGCGAAAATGCGGTCTTCGACGACGATCGGCCGGTGCCGATAATTGGCGTCCTTTGCCCACAGCTTGTGCCCATCTTCGGCTGACAGGCAGACGAGCCGTCGCTTCTTAAATTCGCCGGAGACGAACTGCTTCCAATAATGGCCGTTGGCATTCGCGCCGCAGAAGACGAGCACGTTGTTGTGGTACATGAGCGTGAGTTCTCCGCCGCCAATGCCGATCTTGCTGCAATCGGTCACGTCGACGGCTTCCGACCACGCCTTTTTCCCCGTGCGGGCATCGAGGGCGACGGCCATGCGGACGTCGATACGCTTCATGCGCTCTTCGGCCTGTTTGGCCTCTTCACCCGTGAGCTTTTTCAGCTCGGTCTTGTCCTGATCGAGCAAAGCTTGCCGCTGTTCGGCGGTCAGAGAACTATCGACAAAGAAGACGCGTTCCGGTCCCAGGGCGATGGTGTGGTGGGAAATGCTCTTACCTTCGTAAGTCCATAGATGTTCGCCCGTCTTGGTGTCGATGGCAAAAATGGCGTCGGTCGCATCGACGGTCACCCGCCCGCGTCGCTGCAATCTCTTTTCGATTTCTTCACGGACGGTAGCCGTTCCATACAAGATGCCCTCGTTGTAGGCGAGATAACCCCATTCAAACTTCTTGTCCGGCCTGGACGTCGGAAGCTCGTACGTTCTGACGATCTCGCCGCTGGCACCATCGAGTTCGACGCAGCGGTCTTCAATCATCACGAACAGGTTGTTCTCGCCGGCGACAAGGTTGCCGGGGTTGTAGTTTTTGAAGACGCCGGTGCGGATGGCCTTCTCGTTTCCGCGTTCCCAGAGAAACATGCCGTTGTAGGCGTCGTAGGCCATCACACTCTCGTGCCCTTGCACGAATAACCGGCCGTTAACGGCCAGCGGCCCGACGGCACCCGCATGGCGGTTGACCATCTTCCCGGCACCCGGATCACCGTACCACAGCACGCCCAAGTCGCCCTTGACTCGGCGGTCATCGCTGCTGGCGGTGTTGCCCGGCTCACCGTACAAATGTGACCAATTCCCCGCACCGGGAAGTCCGCCGCGTGCGAGCGTCGTCCATGAGCCCTCGCGATCGATGGTGGCCGCAGTGCCGAGATCCATTCCATCAAGCCACGACGTCAATTCGGCCGCCGATGGCGTTTCACCGGGAGCACCGGACGGACGGCCCAAACAAGCGACGCCGCCAACCGGCTTGAGGTGACGCACGATGTTCTTCGGATCACCGGGCAACGAGCCGTGCCGAAGCAGGCTGTCCGAAACAATCAGGTTCGCGAAGTAATTGGAGTAGCCAATGTCGGCCAGCTCGGCTTGATGTACGACAACGCGGTATCCATACAGCCCAGCCGCCGAAAGCGCCTCGCGGGCTTTCGCGACTTTCTCGGCATCTGGCTCGACCGCGTAGATTTTCAAATCGCTACGTTTCGCCAGGTGATACGCGAGTCTTCCCGTTTCAGCGCCGACCACAAGACAAAAACCCTGTTTTACGTTGGCACGAGCCAATATCTCCTCAGCGGCGGTGGCGTAAACTTTCGACCACTCGTCCTGTGCATACGGGTTCTTCGCGGCCGATTGGGCAACCGAGTCTGTCGATTCACCGTCCCCGTCCGCCGCGAATGCGATGACGTCACCGGCGGTGGTGCTGACCAGTAGTCGACCGTCGGCGACGCTCAGCCCCCGCGCTTCGCCTGCGACGTCCGCCGACCAGATTTCCTCGCCGGTCTCAACATCGTAGGCAACAACTGTTTCATTCCCTCCGACAAACACGGCATTCGCCGTTGCGGCCAACGCTGATTCATGCTCGCTGGGTGTGTCCCATTTGACACCAGCTTGTTCGGTCGCTGCCCGCTGCTCTTTGAGCGGTGCGAGCTGCTCGCGTAGCGTCTTGGCCTCATCGTCCTTGGCTCGCCGCAACTTGCCGTAAAGCCCTTTCATTTGCCCGTCGATCTTGTGCCGCTCGCGGCTCCCCTCGGCGTAAGCCACACGATTCATTCGTTTGACTGACTCTCCTGTTGCAACGAACGCATCGTCACCGGCGACGGCCATTTGCCGGCCGGTGAACCAGCCGAAGCCGACGTCACCGGTTTTTTGATCCATGGCGAGCATGTGATGAGGCCCGGCGGAATAGATCTGCCCGTCGGCCAGTAACGCGCCTGTGCCGCCGATGATGCCGCCCCCGTCGCCGCGCCAGCCGTGGTAGCGTTTGTGAAGCCGTTTGCCGGTCCGTTTATCGAACGCGGCGGGCAGCGAACGCCCCGAGGGAACGAACAGGATGTCATCGTTGGTCAGCAAGTATCCCTGCGGAGAAAGATCGTCGCGTCCCGCCTCGGTTTCGCTGATGTTATCACGGTTCCAAACGATGCTTCCATCGCCGGCGTTGACGGCGTACAGGTAGACGTCTTCGTGCGGAAAGATTCCCGCGCCGAAATAGGCGACGCCCTCGTCGACCATGACGCCCGTACGCACCGGCCAGCGTGAAACCATCTCGCCGCGGGCGAGCAGCCATTCGTCGGCCGGCCCCGCTCGCAGTTTCCAGATTGTCTTTCCGGTGTCTGCCTCCAAGCAGTAAACAAAACCGTCATCCGAGCCGAACAGCAGCTTGCCTTGCCAAAAAGTGGGCGCGAGCCGTACGGGTCCGCCGGTGATGAAGCTCCACAGTTCGCCGCCGGTGGCAGAGTCCATACAACGCACGCGGTGATCGACGGACGAGCCAAAATAGACGCGGCCCTTCGATGAGGTGACGTGCAGTGCGTCGTCAAACAGAACGCGGTGCCTGAGCTCCTTGCCTTCGATCACGCGACGATCGGGCCCGGCCCAAGCCGCCGCCGGCGCGCTGGGAGATGTGTATCTCCAGGCGCGGGTGAGTGGAAATGAAATGCTCTCAGAAACGGAGCCGGTCCGCGCGTTGTCGTTTCGAAACGTCGACCAGTCTTCTGCATCGGCGGCGGCCGACGTTACCAGCAGGCAACACGCGACGATCGGTACAGCGAGACGATGGCGGCTAGCCGTGGTCGTGGCGGATCGACGTGCCCTGGTTGGCAGTCCGATGCGTTCGTTCGAGAAATGCGATTCCGGTCGGCCACGTTTCATCGGATTCTCCTATTGTGCTGCTCGATGTTTTTGATGTTTCGTGTGATCGTCGATGTCCGCCCTGCGCGACGGTTGGTGGCAGTAGAGTTCCACTGCACCGGCTTGAGCGCCCTCATTCTGCCTGATACCGTACAGACAGTTAACTCGGTCAAGCATCGGTCTGTCAAATAATACCTAACGCGATGCACATTACCGGACGCACTCAAAAATGCGGCCGTCGCATGCCGCTTTCTGCCGAGACATTTTGATCATAAGTATACCGCGGCGGCAGCGTGATGAACATCGAACGGACGCCGAGGGACGTTAA
>Ga0315336_1001162_pt1 | contig 55597 bp, 64 predicted proteins | sample ASW5metaG_FD_204512 | JGI IMG/M metagenome (GOLD analysis project Ga0315336, IMG submission 204512) | Ammonia-oxidizing marine archaeal communities from Monterey Bay, California, United States - ASW #5 | ecosystem: Environmental > Aquatic > Marine > Intertidal zone | place: USA: California...
GGAGAATCCTACCGGGAATACCAGCAAAGCGTGCCGGCGCTGTTCCCCAGATTCGGCCGACGGGCCTCCGATCAGGACGCTTGAGCCGCGGCGGCCTTATCCTTCAATTGCCGCGCCGCCAGCGTGAAGCCGCCCTCATCGGCGTCGATGAAATGAATGTGGCGGCTGTCGGCTAGATCGAACAACAGACAGGTCATCAAGGCCTGTTGCGAGACATGCAACCCGTAGCGGATTGCACCATCGGCCTCCAGGTCGTCCAGCGCCTCGCGAAGCTTCACGACCTCCCGATTCGAACAATCCAGCACAAGACGGATCATGTCGTCGAAGCGGCGGTAATCCGTATTGCTTTCCACCTGTTTCTTGTAGATAGGCCCATCGTAATCGCCGAATTTGAGGCCAAACCGGTGCGCGGCCCATTGCAAAATCGATTGGCTCAAAATGCCGGCCAGGCGCTTGGGCCGTAACCGGCCGTCCAGCGTGAATGCCTCGAGAAAGGTGCCATTGGGCGGCCAGTCGAAGTCCAAGCTGAAGTCGTTGGCGGGCGCATGGGCTTCCAATTCGCCCATCACGCTTTGGATGGTTGCGAGCGCATCCGCATAGTGGGCGTCGCGCTCGGAGTCACTGTCGCCCAGCGCCTCCACCAATAGCGCCGCTATGGCGCCTCCCCTTGGCGTCAACTTTTCCCAACGGCACGACAGATGCGAGACATCGGGCTCGCTCTTCGAATTCTCCTGTCCGATCAGATAGCGCGGCCCCGATTCCGGTGACTTCACCAGGCGGTCCGCCAATGCGAAGCCGCCACCCGCCAAAAGCGCCAAATTGTTGCCGGGACTCAGCATCAGCTTTCCGACGCGAACGGCTCGATCTTGCTGCAAGATGTCTTTGACCGGCACCACGCCCACTCTGAGCTGCAGCCCGAAGGCGCTCGCCGAGCGGCCTTGCAGGGAGGTCAGTGCGTCGCTCACCGGGCCGACCGCCGAGGGCGGAATCAGCAGGGTGGCGCCATCGCCCCCGAAGACATAGGCGATCGCCGTTTCATCATAAGCGTTGGTGGCGGCCGCGATGCAGGCCGCCCCGATCATGTTGATAGTCTTGTATTTGCCGGCAGCAACCGCTTCGGTCGAATCCACGATGTCGGCAACCACAATGCTCCAGTCGGACGGCGCCTCATGAAACGATTTGGCTTGCGTGATCGCGGAAAAATCCGTGATCGGCTGCAGATCGGAATAGAACCGGTTGTTGGCCTCATTCATCGTCGGAAATTCGAATTGAGCTCGATGTTAAAATGCCAATCGCCCCTTGCTTACGCATTTGAATGCCCCGTGGATCCTCCGCCCGCGAACTCACGGATAGACGATCAAGCCTTCTGCGGCGCGCTTTGCCAGGGCCAGCGGCCCTTGATTTCAAGCTCGAGCACGACGCTGAGCAACACGCGGATCAGCACAATTACCAACAAGACCGCGGCGCTGGTGAGATTCTGGTCGACGGTGACCGTGCGGATGATGTCGCCTGCAACCAGAAATTCCAGCCCCAACAGGATCGATCGGGCGAGGTCTTGGCGCAGCATCTTGTAAGCCTCCAGCGTCTCGATTCGGCGGAGCCGTCCCAAATACCAGATTACCGATATGCCGAAACCGGTGATGATGCAGAGCACGCCCACCGCTTCGATGGCGTATCCAACCAAGCCTAAAAAGTCCGAAGATGGGGTCATTGGCGCCTCCCGCGTTCAGCCTATCGCCTATCATGCCGCTCGTGCACCGCATCGCAACTTACCATTGCGCGCTGCGGTGGTGATTGCAGGAAATGGGCGGCTCGAGCTAGCGAATTGTCCTCTGATCCTCTGAAACTAAGCGGCGCCCGTCAGCACCAAACGCCATCGCAGACAAATAGCGTTTGGGTGTAGTCGACCCACAACGCCGCCGCAGCCTCGAATTGCTCATCATTCATTGGACTGCCAGGCATGATGGGTTTCTTCGGCGCTTTCGCCGGATCGATCCAAATCCAAGCGTGACACGGTCCCGATGCGCCGCATGCTGCTGCGCCTGCTTCGCGCCAATCCGCCTCATTCGAGCCTGGCGGGCAAAGCACGACCGCGGACATGCCAGGCTTGTCGAGCCAGCGGCATCCCGCCCCGGCCTCGCCCGTCATTGGCGCGAAGAATACCACCGCCGCCAACGCGAAAATGCTCACCCGCAAGCCCATCGACACCATTCCCGAAATAAGCCGTAGCGACCGATCCGCAGATTATGATAGCAGCATGGCCAATCAGGCCCATTGGGAGGGAAACCCATGAAGGAATTGAAAGGCAAGGTCGCGGTGGTTACCGGCGCGGCCAGCGGCATCGGCGAGGCGTTAGCGAAAACCTTTTCAGCCGAAGGCATGAAGCTGGTGGTCGCCGATATCGAAGCCGAACGGCTCACGGCGGTAGAAAAGGCGATCGCGGCAACTGGCGCTGAGGTCATCGCCGTTCCCACCGACGTCACCCAGAAGGATCAGATCGAGGCGCTAGCCGATAAGGCCTATGGGAGGTTCGGCGCGGTCCACATTCTCTGCAACAATGCGGGCGTCACCAGCCGGTCGGGTCACATCTGGGAGATCGAGGACGAAGACTGGGCCTGGGTCACGGCGGTCAATTTCTATGGCGTGCTCTATGGGCTTCAGGTCTTCGTGCCCCGCATGATCGAGGCGGACGAAGAGGGTCTCATCATGAATACCTGCTCCTTTGTCGGTCTCTCGACAGGCACCTCTTCGCCCTATGGCATCACCAAACATGCGCTGACCCGGATGACCGAGGGCTTGCATTACGATCTCAAGGCGGTCGACTCCAAGCTGAGCGCGGCGCTGTTGCTGCCGGGCGCAGTCGCAAGCGACTTCGGTCTGGCCGAGCGCAACCGGCCGGCGGCCTTGATGCCCGAGCGCGACGCCGAGGAGGCAAAGGAAGCCGCCGGGCGCCGCGAACGGATCCACAACTGGCTCCAAGAGAACGGAATGCCTTCGGAAGAGGTCGCAGGAATCGCGCTCGAGGCCATCAAGCAGGGTCAGTTCTACATCCTGACCGAACCGGAGGACGCCAAGGCGCGGCTGCGCAAGCGGGTGGAAGGCATTCTCGAGGGGACCGGCCCGCTAGACTGAACCGGCGTCCTGCCCGCTTCAGCTTCCGCAGATCCTGGAACCCGACGTGCAGACGTAAGGCACGACCACGCCAGGCCAGCAGATGGTATAGGCGCGGGAGGTTCGGGTGTGGGGCCTGATGATGATTTCAGGCGGCACCACCGGGCGTACGGCCTTCCAGAAGGGATCCGGCCTGACCCTGCGGGCAGAGACGCTGGTGATCCGGCTCCAACCATGTTTCTGCTTGAGCTTCTGGGCCTCCTGACCCGCCGCGGCTTGCGAGGCCGCCAATGCCGAGGCATGAGTCGGACCGCTATTGGTAGCCGCGATAACCGTGCAGCCCGCCTGTACCGGCTGGGCCAGGCAGAGCGCCAGTCCAGCCGTGCCGAGTCCGGGCGAAAGATTCTTCCAGTTTACAGCCATAGTCCCCTCCCCAATTCCTCAGCCCGAGGGATCTGGCGCGGCGTACCATCGTGAAGCAGCCCAACGCCCGTACGGCAATTTATGGGAGGCGTCCGCGCCTGCCAAGCCTTCGATGAAGGCTTCGGACAACGACACTTGCAATTCCGATGGGTCTGCTAACCTTTCATGCCTTGCAGCCATATGACTCGCGGCTACCATGTGCCGAGCGCCGACCTTCGTTCACCGAAAGTCATTGCCATGAGCCTCCGTCTGCTCCTCCTCGTCTGGGCCGTAGCTGCCGCGATCTATTTCCTCCTCGGCCAAGGGATATATATCGGCTCAGAATTGGCCGTGAGACCTGCGCCGGATGGCCGGCGATTCTATCAAGAGTGCCTCTATCTCTATCCGGGCCGCATCCGCCACGCCATTGTGGGCGAGGGAGCAACCGCGAACGAGGCACAGAGTGGCCGCTCGTGCCCGCTGTTGGACCGCTAAGGCGCCGATTGCGGTTCCCGCAGCTTGATGTCACCTTCGGTTGCCGCCCTGCCCGGGCGGACTAGATCATCAAGCGGGAGGGTGGGCTCTATGTTCGACTTTGCAGGCAAATCCGTCTTCGTCGCCGGCGGAACCAGCGGGATCAATCTCGGCATCGCGAACAGCTTCGCGGAGGCAGGTGCGTCCATGTTCGTGATCTCGCGGAACCCGGACAAGGTCGCAGCCGCCGTCGAAGAGCTGCGCGGTCATGGCGGCAAGGCCGAGGGCGCCAGCGCCGATGTTCGCGACTTCGACGCCGTGAAGGCATCGCTGGAGGCCGCCCATGCCGCCTTCGGAGAGATTGATGTGTTGATCTCGGGCGCTGCGGGCAACTTTCCGGCGCGCGCGCTCGATATCTCGTCCAACGGATTTCGCGCAGTCTTGGAAATCGACACGCTGGGCACCCATCACGTCATGACGGCTGCTTGGCCCTTTCTGCGCAAGCCTGGCGCATCGGTGATCAATATTTCCGCGCCTCAGAGCCTGCTTGCCATGACCGGCCAGGTCCATGTCTGCGCCGCCAAGGCAGGCGTCGATATGATAACCCGCACCCTTGCCATGGAATGGGGAGCAGAAGGCGTACGTCTCAATTCGGTGGTGCCGGGGCCGATCGCGGAGACCGAGGGCATGAAGCGGCTTGCCCCCAGCAAGGCCGCAATGGATGCCATCGTGGGAGGCGTGCCGTTGGGGCGGGTAGGACAGAAGCGCGACGTCGCCAATCTCTGCATGTATCTGGGATCTGAATACGCGTCCTACGTGACTGGCGCGGTGATCCCGGTGGATGGCGGCTGGTCCCTCACCCTTTCCGGCACGCGGCTGGATCCGCTGCTGGCGATGGCGGATAAGACGGGCTGAGGCGAGGCTTCTAGCAGCATCGCGACCGCGCTATCCTAGTCGAGCCGTCTGCGGGGTGGTTCCCCATTCGCCGAATCTCGGAACAATATCCAAGGAGATCGTTCATGCGCGTCTCGGCTCTAGCCTTCCTGACGGCGCTGTCGCTCGGCTTCTGCCTTGTCAGCCCGTCCCACGCCGGCGGTTTGCCGGACGACCTCGACCAATACATCGCGTCCGGCATGAAGGCCTGGAAGATCCCCGGGCTTGCGATCGCGGTGGTGAAGGACGGCAAGACCATTCTCATCAAGGGATATGGCGTGCTCGAAACCGGCAAGCCCGAGAAGGTCGACGGCGACACGATTTTTGCGATCGGCTCGGCCTCCAAAGCATTCACCTCTGCCGCGATCGGAACTCTGGTTGATTCGGGCAAGATCAAGTGGGACGACCACGTCGTCGCCCATTGGCCCGAGTTCAAATTGTCCGATCCCTGGGTGACGCGAGAGATCCGGGTCAGCGACCTGATGGCCAACCACAGCGGACTAAGCCAGATCTCGGAACAGCTCTGGTACGGCACCGACTATGGCCGCGACGAACTGATCAAGCGCCTGGCGGAGGTGCCGATCAGCGAAGGCTTCCGCTACCAGTTCCAGTATCGAAACCTGATGTTCCTGACGGCGGGCATGCTGATACCCCGGGTGGCCGGCAGCTCCTGGGACGATTATGTCGCCGAGACCTTCTTCAAGCCGCTCGGGATGGATCGCACCACCACGCATCTGACCCGGATCAAGACCGACACCAACGTCGCGCGGCCCCACGTCATCGATTACCAAGGCAATCCGATTCCGATTCCTTACCGCGATATCGCGAATGTCGGACCCGCCGGGTCGATCCTGTCGACCGTGCGGAACATGACCAGCTGGGTTCAGATGCTGTTGGCTGGCGGCGCCCTTTCCAGCCAGACATTCTTAAAGCCCGAAACCCTGGCCTTCATCGAGCGCAGCCAAACGCCGGTCGATACCGTAGGCCCCGGGGGCCAACCCCTTTCGCCGCCCGCCGAGCTGCGGTCCTACGCCCTGTCGTGGGTCACAGAGAGCTACCGGGGCACGCGGCTGGTCTGGCACAATGGCGACATCGACGGCATGGCGGCATGGGTCGGAATGGCGCCGGACCTGAAACTGGGCGTCGTGATTCTCAGCAATCTCGACGCCGGCAGGCTGCGGGACGCCATGTTCTACCGGATTGTGGATTCCTATACGGACAATCCCCTGACTGACCTCAACGCCGAGCTGCTCGAAAAGCACGCGCAGGCCCTGGAGAAACGCAATGGCCAAGAGAAGAAATGGCTGGCGCTCGACGCCAATCCGGTGAAGGCCGCCCTCCCCATCGCAGATTACGCCGGTAAATATTCGAATCCCGCATTCGGCACGGTCGAGATCGTGCTCGCCGACGGCCGTCTCGTATATAAACGATCGCCGGTCATGACCCTCGATTTGCGCTGCGAAAAAGCAAACACGTTTCTTGGAAAAACCCGCAGCAAGGTGGATGATTTGCGCGAGGGCAAGGTCGAAATCGAATTCGAGACCAAAGACGGCAGGGTCATCGGACTTTCAGAAGGCGAGCTGAAGTTCCATCCCATTTAACGATGAAACTAGCCCAAGCCCATTAGACCCATGCCGGCATCCAAAGAGCCGCTGACGTTCGTTCTGGTCCACGGCATCTGGCATGGCGGCTGGTGCTGGAGCCAGGTCGCGGAGATATTGCGCGGCCGCGGACATAGCGTCACTACACCCACCCTTACGGGTCTCGGCGAACGGTCGCATTTGCTGTCGGAATCGATCACCCTCGAGACCTTCGTCGAAGACATCGTCAATCACTTGAATTGGTCCGAACTGAGCAACGTCGTGCTGGTCGGTCACAGCTTCGGCGGTGCGGTCATCATTGGGGCCGCCGACCGGGTGCCTGAACGGATCGCTGGCCTGATCTTCCTGGACGCCGCGATCATGAAGGACGGCGAGACCTGGTTTGGGCTTCTGCCCAAGGAGATCGTCGACGACCGAATGGCCAAGGCACAAGCGAGCAGCGGCGGTGTCTCGTTGCCCGTCGCCCCGCCAGAGAGCTTCGGGGTTACAGATCCCGATCAAGCCGCAAATTTGGAGCGGATGCTGACACCGCATCCATTGGCTACCTGCACGACGCCGTTGAAGCTCGGCTCGCCGCCGGGAAACGGCCTGCCGGCGCACTACATTGCCTGCACGGAGCCCGCTTATCCGCCCGCGGTGGCCATGCATGAGCGCGCCAGGAAGGCCGGCTGGCCGATATCGGAACTCGCCACCGGTCACGACGCCATGTTGACGGCACCGCAGGAAACGGCCGATTTGCTCGATAAGATTGCGAGGGAGCGTTAGCGCCCGCTGTCACTGCTGCAGCAATTCGAGATAGGTGGTGGCCTCTTGATGGCCCTGCGCGCTTGCTTTGCCGAGCCAAGCGATCGCCTGCTCGCGCTGCGCCTCCGTCGCTGCCTTGGGGCCTTGGCCGAATGCCGTCGCGTTCATCACGCCAAGGGCGAACTGCGCATCGATATCGCCCTGCTGGGCCGCCTTCTCGAACCAATGCGTCGCCTGTTGCAGGTTGCGCTCAACAATCGTGCCCCGCTCATAGGCCATGCCGAGCTCATACTGAGCGCGGGAATCGCCGAGTTCTGCCGCCTTCTTGACATAACCAAGCGCCTTTTTCTGATTTTCGTCGACGCCCTGTGCTTGCTGGAACAGATTCGCGAGGTTGATCAGTGCCGTCGTGTTTCCCTTTTCCGCCAACTTTTCCCAGATCGCGCGGGCCTCATCATAGTCGCCCATCTTGTAGGCCGCATAGGCTTCGAGATTGGTGATGGCCTCCGAGGTAACGCTGCGATCCTCCGGCGCTGCGGGCTGCACGAACGCGATACACAACGCCCCCAGTGCAACGAAAACGACCCACCATGGGGCTGCCAATTCTCGCGCGCTGGGCGTCCATATATGTGTGATCTTGGCCATGCGATCGATGCATCCTCGCTGCGATCCAGCGATCGCCAAGCGTACCGCCAAATGAGATTTTAGGGAATGGCCCGGCTTTTCGCGGGCCGAGCTTAACTGCCAAGGCGATCCTCGATGAACGACTTCAGCAAGACGGCGCTGTTGCGCGCTTCGTCTTTTGCCGCAAACAGCAATGTCACGTCGCCTGCTTGCAGCTGCGCAATCAATTGATCGACCAATTCGCCGCTGCCCGCGAGTTCGGCGCGGTAGCGCTTCTGGAATTCGGGCCAGCGTTCGGGCTCGTGGCTATACCAGCGCCGCAACTCGGGGCTCGGCGCGATTTCCTTGAGCCAATCGTCAAGCCGCGCGGACTCTTTCGAAACGCCGCGCGGCCAGAGCCGTTCCACCAGCACCCTGTATCCGTCGGCGCTTGAGGGCGGTTCATAGATCCGCTTTAGCCGGAGTTCGCCCATGACACAGATTCCTCGCAAAGAAAATGACGCCGCCTGCGCGCGAAGGAAAGCCTTTGCGCACAGACGGCAGTTGCTAAGGAGGGTAGCTCGAAGGCTAGGCCGCGTGACCCTTTGCGGTCGAGGCCGAATGTTCCTCCGGTACCGCAAGGCCTGCCCCCAGAATGACGGCGGCAAGACCGAGATGCAGCCAACGGTCTGCTTCATTGATGTGAATCAGGCCGAGCAGCGTGTCGCCGGTGGTCAGGAAGCCGAGCACTGAGACGGCGACATAGCCCACGCCGATCGCCAGCAGCGTCCAACGCGGCGCACCGAGCCAGATGGCGCCGATCAGGAAGGCTGCGCCGGTGATGATATGCACCAGATTGTGCACGGCATTGACGGCAAACACGCCATCGGGGGAGACAAGAGGATTGGGAACGAAGCCCAGCACGCCGGCGCCGATAAAGGCGACAGCGAATGCAATGGCGGCGTTCTTGGCATTGATCAGACTGTACATTGGAATTCTCCGTGGTTTGAATGGCTGATAAATCAGCACAACCGCCATGTATTGCCGCACATCCGTCTCTTCCATGACAAATCGTTCGGAAAATTTGATTGATCGTTCAGGATATTGAACTATCGAGTCTGAACGCGCATCTTTCTAGCCATGAGCCAGGACCCATTGAGTGACATCCTCCGTGCGCTTCGCATGAAGGGCACGATCTATTTCCGTACCGACTTCAATCCGCCCTGGGGCGTAGCGGTGCCCGAGTTCAGCAATGTCGCGCGATTTCACCTGGCGGCACGGGGATCGTGCTGGGTCAGGGTCGCGGGCGAGGAGCAGCCGGTCCATTTGGCGCAGGGCGACCTGATCGTGATCCCCCATGGCGCCGCCCATGTGCTGGCCGACGATCCTGACCGCGAGCCCTCGAGCCTCGACGATGTTTTGGAGAAGAGCGGCTTCAAGGGAACAGGCGCATTGGTCTATGGCGGCGAGGACGGCGGGCGCTCGACCCAATTGATCTGCGGGCATTTCGCCTTCGACGATACAGCGATCCATCCGCTGCTAGAGGCGCTGCCCCGCTACATCCACATCTCGGGATCGGAAAGCCTCAACAATGCCTGGCTCGAAAGCGCGATGAAGTTCATCACCGTTGAGAGCTTAGGCGGCGAGCCTGGATCCGACGCCGTCGTGCACCGGCTCTCTGAGATCATCTTTATCCAAGCGGTGAGGGTCTATGTGGATCGCATGGGCAGCGACGCGGGCTCGCTTGCCGGCATCGCAGACCCACAGATTGGCCGCGCCTTAGGCGCCATGCATAGCTCGCCGCAAGCCCCCTGGACAGTCGAGGGCCTGGCCCGGGAAGCGGGCATGTCGCGCACCGCGTTCGCCGTCAAGTTCGCTCAGTTGATCGGGATGACGCCCCACAGCTATCTGACCCAATGGCGGATGCAGGAGGCGGGCCGCAAACTGCGGGAGACGGGCGACCCGATCCTAACAGTCGCCGAACATGCCGGTTACCGGTCCGAGGCAGCGTTCAACCGGGCCTTCAAGAAATGGTTCGATGCAACGCCCGCCTCTTATCGGCGAGCGCTGCACTGAGGCCGGACGCCGACGCGCCCCTATTTTCCCAAAAGCATCGCCTTGATCTGCTCGCCCGACTGCTCAGTCTGGGTGGTGAAAGTCTGCAGCTGCTGAGGGTTCAGGACATGGGCCATTTGTGCATGCGCCTGACTGCTAATCGCGGTCATTTGCGAGCGGATCGCCAGCAACGTGGAAATTGAGGGCCGCTGCCCGCGCTTGACGCCATATTGAGTAAACACGACCAGCCGCTTGTTCACGGCGTCCTGCATGATCGCATCCGCCTTGGACTTTTGGTCAGGTGTTAGATTCAACTGTTTTTCCATATTCTGCATGGCTGAATTCAGCACTTGGCCATATCCGGTGGGATCCGGCGTTGTGGCGGCAAGGGCTGGCGCCGCATTGGCCGCGTCACTGACTTGCGCCAGTGCCGCACTCCCGGTCAGGGTTACAATCAGCGCTGTTCCCAGCAGGCATCGAATAATCGTGTTGAGCATCGGAATCTCCCTTAAGTGGTGGCAGTGGATTGAAGAGGACTCGCAGAAATCCTGGTTATTTGATGCCCAGATTCGCCAATATGGCAAGCGGATGATTGATCTAGCGCCGCATGTGGATTTGCATAGGCTCATGATTTCAGGGATTCGGGGTCGTCCATATTTAAACGCCATTCGATGAAACGCTTTTTCGCAAAATCCATCGCCATCAGAGTGCTGCTTCAGGCAGGATTCTTGTTAGCCGTCGTGGCGGTCTATGTATACGGAACCGTGCGCTATCCGCTGGAGCCTGCCCTGGGGCAAACACAGGCGTTCGAGCGCCACTACTACGTGACCGGCATGTTTCCATTTGTGACGTCCTACATGCTGTTCACACCCAAGGACTACGATCCTTCCCGCAAATATCCGCTGGTGCTTGCGCTGCATGGTGCATCCAAGCGCTCCGAGGGCGCCAACGCGGCGAGCAGCGACCGCGTGCAGCAGATCTGCGACTGCTTTGTCCTGATGCCGATGACGCCGCCATACCGGGCTTGGGCGAACACGGAAGGAGATGTCGAGGCGCTCGCCATGGCGATGGATATGCTCGATGACGTCCGCCGCAGCCACTCAATCGACGAGAGCCGAATTTACGTGACCGGCCACTCCATGGGGGCGGTTGGGACCTTTGCCGCGCTGGCCCACTATCCCGAGACCTTCGCCGCAGGCGTCGCGGTCAATGGCAATTGGTTTCCTGCCGACGCCGCCAAGTTCCGGGATCAGAAACTGTGGGTGTTCCACGGCGATAAGGACGAGATCTTTCCGATCGCCGACACCTTTGCGCTGATACGCCAGATTGGTATGGAAGGCGGCAATCCGAAGTTCACCGTCATGAATGGCGTCGGCCATAATAGCTGGCCCGCCTACCGGGACCCAGCCCTATGGCGCTGGATGACCGCCCAACGGCGCGAGCCCTGAGGTGACCGGTCATACGGGTCGATTGGCCGGGCTTGCGGGGGAATTGGTTCCCATGTTGTCATTGTGCTAGATGCGAATGCACAGGAGACGAGGCCGTCATTAACGTTCGATCATTGGCGCTGATCGCTGCCCTTGCACTTGCGGGCTGCGGCGACGAGCAGCAAACAGGCACGGCGACGGCGCCCGGTTCCGATGCCTCGCCATCCACCTCGGCGCAGAGCAAGTCGAGCGGGGAAGCGCGTGGGCCTGTCCAGGTGTCGGTGGTGCCCCTACCCGCGGTCGCGCCAGCGCATGAGTGCGATCGTCTGGCCGCCGACATTCACGACCCGGACCGCGTTTCCAATGGCGTCGCATTCGATGAGATCTGGGCCGACGGCGGCGTCCGCGCTTGCCGTGCGGCCTTGGCGGAACGCCCGGATACGCTCCGATTCGAGTTTCAGCTTGGCCGGGCACTGCACAAAAGCGGCCAATACGAGCAAGCGCTCGTCCACTACCGGCGCGCTGCCGGCCGTGGAAATGTCGCCGCCATGCACAATCTCGGACTGCTTCATGAGAGCGGTCTGGCGCTTGACCAAAGTCATGACAAGGCAGCCGATTGGTATCGGATGGCGGCCGATAAGGGCCATCCCCAAGCCATGTTCAAGGTGGGCGTCGCCCATCTGAGCGGCCACGGTGAGCCGGGCGACATTACCCAAGCGATGACCTGGTGGCAGAAGGCGGCCGATCAGGGCGATACGCGTTCCATGTCGATCATGAGTGTCCACTACAACTGGGGAATCGGCGTGGCGCAGGATCAGAACCGGGCGGCAACGCTGATGTTTCAGGCATTGTCGAATGGGGACGAATCCGCGATGCAGGAGTTGACAGCCAAGGGCGTGACCTGGGGGCAACCCTTCTTACGCGAGCTGCAGCGGTTGATGTTGGTGGCGGGCGTCTATTCCGGCCCCGTAGATGGCAAATTCGACGCGGACACCAAGCTCGCGGTCCAAGAGCTGGCCCAGCAACAGAGCTTTTAGACAAGTACAAGTGTTGGGCGTCTACTGGCGCGGGCATGCCGTTGCGTGTCCCCCAACCGTCAGCCGCGCTCTGATGGTCCATGGCTCAACGCATGGAGGTTGCCGGATGGAACGGGCAAGTGGCCTTCTCCTGTTGATCGACGCCTTCTTCAATCTGGCGCTGGGGGCGGTGCTGCTTTTCGTGCCCCAATTCAGTATCGACCTGTTCGGCTTGCCCCAAACAGACTCGCACTTCTATCCCAGCATATTGGGCGCCGTCCTATTCGGTATCGGCATCGCGCTTCTGGTCGAACGCTTTTGCGCCCCCCGATTGCGGGGCCTCGGTCTCATGGGTGCCGTCGCGATCAATTTCGTTGCAGCGGGATCTGTTACGGTATGGCTCCTCGTCGACCCGTTCGCTATGCCCCTGAGGGGCTACGTCATCCTTTGGACCGTCGTGGCGTTGGTAGTCGCCGTCGCAATCGCCGAACTGATTTTCGAGGCTCTCAATTGGTCGGCAGAACCGCCGCGCCCCAGGGATAGCGGCCGACCTTGATGGTCTTGATGACCTTAAGGTTCGGGACGTCGACCACCGAGACGTCGCCCGAGACGCCATTGGTGGTGAAGAGCAGGTCTTCCTCGGGCGTCAGCGCCATGTGCCAGACCCTCCGGCCAACCAACAAGTAGTCCTTCACCTCGTAGCTCTGGGCGTCGATCACCGCGATGCGGTTGGAGGGGCCGAGCGCCACGAAGGCGAGCTTGCCGTCGCTGGTCAACTGGATACCCACTGGCTGAATCCGGTCCTGGGAAATGCCAGGAATCTCGAAGCTGATCTTTTTCAGCTCTTGCTTGGAGTCGACGTCGAACACCGTCACCGTGCCGCCGATCTCCGAAGAGACCCATAAGCGCTTGCCGTCATGGTCGAACTCGGCGTGGCGCGGGCGTTGATCCACGAGCGAATTGTGAACCACTTCGCGTTTATCGACGTCGATCCAATGCGCCATATTGGTGGTCTCGGACGTGGTGATCGCCCATTTACCATCGGGGCTGACCGCCATGCCCTCAGGCTCCACGCCGACATCGATTTGCCCCACCACCTTGCCGGATTCGATGTCGACAATGGTGGTAATGGCGTCGTCCTCATTGGCGATGAAGAGCAGCTTGCCATCGGGGTGCAGGGCGAATTGCTCAGGGTCCTCGCCGGAGGGCAGCTCATGCAGGATCTTGCCAGTCTTGGCGTCGACCACCTGCACCGTGTCGGAGTCCGAGGCACAGATATAGAGCTTGGTCTTGTCCTTGGAGAGCGTGATGCCACGGGGCCGCTCGCCCACTGGAAAGGTGTTTACGACCTCTAGGCTTTCGGTGTCGATCACCGAGACCGTGTCGTCCTTCTCGTTGGAGACGAAGAGCAAATGGGCGCGGGCAGGCACTGCCGCGGCGAACAGAACCGCCAGGGCGAGCATCAATCTCAACTGCATCGGCAACTCCTCATGATGGCAAGCCGCATCAGTTCAGCTTGCACTTGGCTTCGGGCTGGTCGATTCCGATCGTGTCGAGATCGCTTTTTTGGTGCAGGAAGCCTTCGAAGGGAGCGAGCGCCACCAGGGCGCCCCGATGCACCAGGGGGATCGGTTGGCGCAGCTGGCCGCTCCAGGGCCGGAAATCGAGCGCCCGACCCTTAAAGAGCGCGAGCTTGAGGTCCGGGCTCCTGATATAGGCGTCGAGCGTTTCGGGGTCGCCGCTATTGGTTCGAGCCGCTGCCTCACCCACCGCGCGTACGCCCGCCCAGGCCGCATAATCGCCCGCCCGCATGTCGCGGCCCGCCTGTTCGCGGAACCGGTTTTGCAGCTGGACCGCGCCCCACTGTTCCACCACCCGGTTCCAACCCACAGGCATCAGCCCATCGCTGCCCGCTACGGGACGGGGCAGCCAGGTGTTGTAGAGAATGTACTGGCTGAAATCGCCAACCTCGTCGGCCACCACGACCACGTCGTAATCGTCGACCTGCGTGAAGAGCGGCACCTCGGCGGACGCGTTGCGCCGCATGTCCGGGCCGAATGTCCATTTCTTGTCGGCAACGATTTGGGTGCGGAATTTCTTGGCCGAATCGCGGATCGCTTGCGCGAATAACTGGTCCTCCGGCCGCGGTCCCTCAATCAGCAAAATGTCGTTCCATTGCTTCTTGATCAGGAACTGCATCAGGGCATCGGCGAGCATGGCGCGGCTTGGGCCGGTGTGCAGCACATTGGCGCGGCAGTCGGCGTCGCGGAGACGCGTTTCGGCCGCGCCCGCATTGAAGATCAGCGCGTCCTTGGCTTGCGGCAGATCGGCAAGGGCCAGCAGCTCATCGGCCGGAGCGTTGGCGATGATGAAGGGCGCCGGTTTCTCGGCTAGCGCCTGCCTGGCCGCAGCGAGGAAATCGCCGTCCGGCGGCACGATCACTTCGCGCAGCCGGTAGCTCTGCTTGAGGAACCGCCCGGTCGTGTTGTTGTCGGCTATGCCGAGCCGCGCGCCCTGCAATCCGTCATCCTCAGGTGGCGCATCCAGGTTTGATAGCGTCGCGGGACGCTCCTGCTGGTGCTCGAGATAAAGGATCTCGATGTCCGTCTGGGCGCGCGCCTGCGGCATCGAAAGCACCAACCACAGACAGGCCGCGGCCAGAACGCTAAGCCCGGATTTGAGGGAATTCCGTTCAAGCAAAATCAATGCGCTCCACTAAAACTCGATTTCAGCATCACATTTCACCGTGAGGTCGGACGTGTCATCGGTCAAGCCGAACAAAAGTCCGAGAGTGGCTTCAAGAGACGGTCCCTCGAATTCGGCGATTTCTTCACCGCCCTCTCCCTCGTCATCATCGTCCCCGCCGCCCAATGCCAGATAGAGCGTGGGCCCGACCCGATGAATCTCGGGCTCACCTCCAGGCACGAGTCTTGCGACCTCGCCACCGATATCGGAGAGCTCGCCGAAGGCCTCCGCACCAAATCCGAACCATCCCCCCGCCATGTAGCGGAGCTGTCCGGCATAGTTGAAGTTCCAGTGATCGGGCGTCATCGTGCGGACCGTCATGCCGTCTTCGAATTCGGTCTCGACCACGTCCACGACGCGATCGAAATAGAAGTTTCCGGTCGCCGATAACGGCCCCGATTGCGCCTTCACAAGGGGCCCGATGACATAGGCAGTGGCGTCCTCACCCTCCACCAAGCTCTCTTCATATCCGAGAAACAGGGTGGCCCCGAAGCCATGGCTCGGCACCGGAACCAATTCGAGCAGCGCCGCGAATTCGACCTCGCTCAGCTTTAGACTATTGAAGCCTGTGCCTTCTTCGTTGCGTTCCTGCTCATATTCGATGCCGGCTTGGAATTGTAGCCAGTCGGTAACGCCGATTTCGATCTCGACCTCGTGAACTTGCCGCAAAACTTCGTTCTCAATGGTCCCTGGTCCCGGACCCAGCTCGGCGACGTCGTCATCGTCCTCATCACCGCCGTTATCTTGATCGTCGTCCGCGCCAGCTGTGGGCGGCGGCGATGGCAATCCGCTGAACCAACCGCCGCGGTACTCGACCTCGACCTCGCCCTTCTCGATTTCGGGATCCTCGATTTCGAGATCGCCTGCCGCCGCCTGCGCGCTGACCATCAGGGCCGCGCAAAGAACCGCGCCCCAGCGCGTATTTGGCAGTCCCGGCATTGTTGCCCCCAGCAATTGCGACATCACGCTGATCGCCGACGACCGGACCATAACGCAAAAGGCGGGCGCCGAATTGATTAACATTTGTACACTTGAAAATTGCCTGCGTTCCCCGCTATTCATCCCCTCGGCAATTCCAAATGCGCCTTTCGCGGCCCCAACGCGCCGCCTGACCGAGGTGCTGGCCCTCGATCCCGACGGCCGCCTGAAACAGGAAAAACGCCTCAGATGCGACTTCCAATGCGCACAATTCTCGGATCCATTTTTGCTGTAGCGCTGATAATGGCGGCTGCCGGCAAGTTGCTGGCCCATGGCGACGTGCAGTCCCAGCCCGTGGACACCACGGGACTCGATCCGCTGGGCAAGGAATGGCGCGCGGAGAACCCCTATCGTGAAGGCGACAAGAAGATTCTAGTGCTAGCGATCGAGATCGGGTCGGGGGCTTACAATCAGAACTGCGCGCGCTGCCATGGCCTGCAAGGGAAGTCAGGCGGACTGGCGCCCGATCTGCGGTTCCTGGAAGAGGATGCCGGTGGCGACGAATGGTATGTCGAGCGTGTGCGTAACGGCTTTCACCAGAACGGCGTCACCAAAATGCCCCCCTATCAAGACCTGCTGAGCCAGGAAGCCCTGTGGTGCATCCGCACCTATCTCGACTCGCTTCCCGAGGACGACTAGAGGCGCGTCTGCTGCAGATGCGCCCGCCTGTTCGAACGCCATCCCCAATGATGACTCTCGATCTGCGCCTTCTCGTCCTCATTCTTGGGATCGTGGCGGCGCTACCGGCCGGCCCGCAGGCAAGTCTTTCCCGGCCGCTCGATGATGTTGTCGAGTCCGGCTATCTGCGCATTGCCGTCTACCGGGAGTTTGAGCCCTTCGCCTTCGAGAATGACGGGGATCTCAAGGGCATCGATGTGGATATCGGCAAGGCGATGGCCGCATCTCTCAAGGTCGAACCCCGCTTCATGCTTTTGATGGCAGATGAGAACGTTGACGACGATTTGCGCAATGCGGTCTGGAAAGGCGCCCTATTGGGCGGCGGCGTCGCGGACGTGATGCTGCACGTGCCCGTCGATCCCGAGGTCAAGCTGCGCAACAATCTGGTGGTGATCTTCGGTCGCTACTACACCGAGGAAATGGCCATCGCCGCGAACATGTCCACGGTCCGCAACGTGGTGACCATGCAGCCCTTCCTCGACGAAAAGATCGGCGCCGAGGTCGACACCCTGGCGGACTTCTACATCGCGACCGCTTTCGGAGGACAGCTGCGGTCCAACCTCGTGCACTACATCAGCTTCGCCAAGGCCGTGGAAGGCCTGAAAAATCGTGAGGTCGCGGGACTGATGGCCCCCAGGAGCCAGGTCGAATGGGCCGCCAACGAGATCGGGTCGCCGATCGAGGTGGTACAGCCCTCCTTCCCCGAACTGTCGATTACTCATTGGGACATCGGCGCCGCCGTGAAGCATGATTCGCGCGATTTGGGATATGCCCTGGGCGATGTGATCACCGAGCTCAGGCAATCGGGCAAGATGTCGGAGATTTTCGAGAAATATGGTGTTAAGTATAATGCGCGCTTCATCGATTGATGGCCCGATGCACGGCCACTCCGGAGGCTTCGCAATGAAAGCGATATTGACTGCCGCAATCGCATTGCTTTGGCTAGCCGGTGGAGTTGCGAGCGCCGCCGAGCCGCCGGCCGATCCGCTGAAATCGGTGATGTGGCAGCAAATGTATGAGAAGCATTTCGCCGATAAGCCCGTGGTGTTCGACGACCGCGTCAGCGTCATCGCGCCGAAATCGGCCGAAGACCAAACCACAATCCCCGTAACCGTCGATGCGAGCGCGCTACCGGGTGTTCGCGAAATCGTGGTGATTACCGACCTAAACCCGATCCAGAAGGTGCTGAGCTATCAGCCGACCCAGGCCAAGCCCTATATCGCGTTCCGCTTCAAAGCCGAGCAGGGAACGCCGGTGCGCGCCGCCGCGCTCACCGAGGATGGCGTCTGGCATTTGGGCGGCATTTATGTGGATGCGGCGGGTGGGGGATGCACCGCGCCGGCGCTCGCCCACGGCAAGCCCGACTGGGTTTCGCGGCTCGCCGAGGTGCGCGGAAAGGTCTGGCGCAAGCCCGGTCAATCGAGCGCCAAGCTGCGGCTCCGCATCCAGCACCCGATGGACACCGGACTGGCCGACGGCATTCCGGCATTCTATGTCGAGAGCCTCGAGGTTCAGGGCCGCGACGGCACGACGCTCGGCAAGCTGCAGATATTCGAGCCGGTCTCCGAGAACCCGGTGCTAACGCTCAAGCCCCAATTGGGTCCGGGCGACGACCGCGTGATCGTGAAAGGCCGCGATACCGACGGCAATCTGATTGACGCGGTGGTCCCGGTAAACACGCAGGCGAGCGCGCTGGACGCCAAGCCCTCCCCAATTCGTTGATGCGCATCAACGCCGTAAGCACAAAACCCGATAGCATCGCCGCAATGCCAATGACACGCGACGCCGAGTGGGCCCAATTCACCTGCGCCATGGCAAGCCGCAGGGCGTTCCTGAAGGCCGGGCTCGCCGCCGCGGCCGTCGCGAACCTGCCCGCAGCGGCGTTCGCCGCAACCTTGGACTATGCCCTAGAGGCTACGCAGATCGCGCCAGACACCTATGCCGTCTATGGCGCCCAGGAACAGTTCTCCGTCGCCAATGGCGGCAACATCGTCAACACCGCCTTCGTGGTCACCGACGAGGGCGTGGTCGTGATCGATACCGGACCCTCGCTGCGCTATGGCGAGGCGCTGAAGGCGCTGATCCGAAAGGTTGCAAACCGGGATGTGGTCAGGGTCTATATCACGCACCACCACCCCGACCATATGCTGGGCAACCAAGCCTTCGAGCCGTCCAAATTGGCTTCAACCGAAACGGTCATTGCCAACATCAACAGCGAAGGTGAAATGTTTGCCGGAAACATGTACCGGCTAGTGGGTGACTGGATGCGTGGCACCGAGGTGCGGGCACCGGGCACCGCGCTCACCACGAGTCACGAACGGTTCGGCGACCATGAGTTCGAGATCATTCCGCTCGCCGGCCACACCAGTTCGGATTTGGTGATACTGGATAAGACAACCGGGGTTTTGTTCGCCGGCGACCTTGCCTTTCTCGACCGGGCCGCGACCACGCCTCATGCGGACATAGCGGTTTGGCAACAGTCCCTCGATCAGCTCGACAAGTCGCCATTCAAGCTGCTGATGCCGGGCCACGGGCCAGCCGAGGAGAGCCACCGCGCGATCGAGCAGACCCGCGCCTATCTCACCTGGCTCGACCGTACGTTGAAGACATCAATTCGAAATGGCGAAGACATGACCGAGGCCATGGCGTCCCCAATTCCCCAAGAGTTTCGGTCGATCGCCCTGGTTCGAGACGAGCTCGGCCGTTCGACCTCGCATCTCTACCCGAAATACGAGGAACAGATGCTACCTCTGGTGAGCGGCCGCTCTTGACGGCGGACCGAATTAGCCCTTGGCGGACAGGAATTTAGCGGTAAGATCGACGGATAAATTCGGCTCATAGAAACCATTGGGCGCCGCTAGGAAACGTCCGCGAATTAAAGTCGAAAACAACAATACTCATGGCGCAATAGGAGGAGTTCAGATGATCACCATGCGAGCGATGGTTTTATTGCTTGCCGGTCTGTTCATGGCGGCAATTGTCGCCAGCACCGCCGCCCCCGCGGCGAATGTTACGACCGAAGACATTCTAAACGACCAGAAAACCACCGACGATGTGGTGAGTTACGGCCTGGGCCCAAGGGCGCAGCGCTTCAGCCCGTTGGAAAAAATCAACAAGGACAATGTCGGCAATCTGGTGCCGGTGTGGTCCTTCTCCTTCGGCGGTGAAAAGCAGCGCGGCCAGGAAAGCCAGCCGATCATCAAGGACGGCGTGATCTACGTCACCGGCTCCTATAGCCGCATGTGGGCGATCGACGCCAAGACCGGCGACGAGAAGTGGCAATACGACGCCCGGTTGCCCGAAGGCATCCTGCCCTGCTGCGACGTCGTTAACCGCGGGGCCGCGATCTATGGCGACAAGGTCTTTTTCGGCACGCTGGACGCCAAGCTGGTGGCGCTGAACGCCGACACCGGCAAGGTGGTCTGGCGCAAGGACCTCGGAGACTTCAAAGCGGGTTATTCCTATACGGCCGCACCGCTGATCGTGGACGGCAAGATCATCACCGGCGTTTCAGGCGGTGAGTTCGGCGTTGTGGGCCGAGTCGACGCCCGCGATCCCGAGACCGGCGAACTGATTTGGTCGCGGCCGGTGATCGAAGGTCATGTGGGAACCCTCAATGGCAAGCCCTCGACCATGACCGGTACGCTGAATGAGAGCTGGCCGGGCGATATGTGGAAGCTGGGCGGCGGGGCAACCTGGCTCGGCGGTACCTACGATCCCGACACCAAGCTGGTCTATTTCGGCACCGGCAACCCGGCGCCGTGGAACAGCTACATGCGCCCGGGCGACAACAAATGGACTTCGTCCAGACTCGCAATCAACCCGGACAATGGCGAAATCGTTTGGGGCTTCCAGGCAACGCCAAACGACGCCTGGGACTATGACGGCGTCAACGAGTTCATCCCCTTCGACATGGAAGTGGACGGCAAGAAGGTGCAAGCGGGCGCAACCGCCGACCGCAATGGCTTCTTCTATGTGCTGGACCGGACCAACGGCAAGTTCATCAAGGGCTTCCCTTTCGTCCGTGACCTCAATTGGGCAAAGGGTCTGGATGAGAATGGCCGCCCAATCCTCGATCCCAAGTTCAAGGCGCCCGACGTGACGAAGTCATCAGATCCCAAGAAGAGTCAGTCGGTCTTTGCCATTCCCTCGTTCCTTGGCGGCAAGAACCATCAACCGATGGCATACAGCCCCCAGACCGGGCTGTTCTATGTGCCCACGAACGAGTGGGGCATGGATATCTGGACCACGCCCGTCACCTATAAGAAGGGCGCGGCCTATCTCGGCGCCGGCTTCACCATGAAGCCGTTGTTCGACTATGTGGGCTCGCTGAAAGCGGTCGATCCCAAGAGCGGCGAAGTCAAGTGGGAGGCCCGTAACAAAGCCCCGCTTTGGGGCGGCGTTCTGACCACCGCCGGCGGCTTGGTTTTTTATGGAACGGCAGAGGGCTACCTGAAGGCGCTGGACGCAGAGACGGGTAAGGAACTTTGGAAGTTCCAGACCGGCTCGGGCGTGGTTGCACCACCCGTCACCTGGGAGATGGATGGCGAGCAATATATCGGCGTCACCTCCGGCTGGGGCGGCGCCGTGCCGCTATGGGGCGGAGAGATCGCCAAGCTGGTCAAATACCTCAACCAAGGCGGCAGCTTCTGGGTATTCAAACTGCCCAAGCAGCTGGCGGCGAATTAGGCACCCGACGGCCCGCGCGCTGCGATTGGGGTGAGCGGGCCGTCACCTCAAGTACCCGGATTATCGGGGCCTAGTCCGAACCGAGAGATGCGGCTAGCTCGTGAGGCCACGGGCAGCGGAGCTTCGAGATTATGACGCGCGCGATGCGTTTCTTGATTGTGGAGGATCACCCTCTATTTCGGCGCGCCCTGCGCACCGTCCTGAAAACGACGGCGGCCGAGGCTGAAATCTTGGAGGTCTCCTCCATAGCGGAAGCAGTTGAAACAATTGAGAGCGCCGGCCGCATCAATTTGGTGCTGCTCGATCTTCATCTGCCCGGCACCAAGGATTTCTACGGATTGCTGGAGCTGCGGAAGAGATTCCCCAGGGTGCCGATCGCGGTGGTTTCGAGTCTCGACGACCCGGAAATCGTGCGCGAGGCCCTGCGGCTCGGGGCCTCCGGATTCATTCCAAAGTCCTTCAAGAAGCAAGACTTCCAGCGCGTCATAAGCGAGATTCTGTCCGGCGAAGTCTACGCGCCGCCCTGCGCCAAGCAACTTGAGGACGACGGGTCCGCCAACGAGCGCGATGAGCTTCTCGCCGGTCTCAAGAGTCTGACCCGGCGCCAATTGACGGTTCTGCAAAAAATCCGCGAGGGCAAGCCGAACCGGGAAATCGCGGCCGATCTCGGGGTTCGCGAGACCACCGTGAAGGCGCATGTCTCCGACATTCTCGACAAGCTCAATGCCTTCAGCCGGACCCAATTGGTGGCGATCGTGAAGCGCTTGGACTTCGACAAGGTCGCGTCCAATGGCGCCAGGCCGGCCTAAGCATCTGCCACCTTTTCCTCGACATTGATCAGATAGGTCATCAGCGAGCGCAGTTCGGCCGGATTCACCGGTTTCTTCATAGGCTGGCTGTTCGCGAGCAAGACCCTCTGCTGGACAGAAGGACTGTGATCGGCAGTCACCACGATGGCGGGCAGTTGAGCCATGTCCAATTGGCGGATCGCATGGATTGCATCGAGCCCAGTCCGGTCGTCACCCAGATGATAGTCGGCGACGATGATGTCCGGTTTCTCATCCGCTTCGGCCACCTTCTCCAACAGCTCGTCGGCAGTCTGCGCCACGATGGTCGTGCAGCCCCAGCGCTGCAGCCGCATATCGAGTGCGGTAAGCACGCTCGCCTCATCCTCGACAACCGCCACGACGCAGTCTTGCAATAGCCGGTCTTGGCCCACCACGGGCTTACCGTCCCCCGGCGCTCCCGCCCTCATTCGCCCCTTGATGGGCACATCGACCCAGAACGCCGAACCCTGACCCGGCGCCGACTCAATGCCGATTTCATGGCCCAACACCCGCGCGATCCGCGCCACGATAGCCAGCCCCAGACCGAGCCTATGGGCCGCCTCATCGTCGCCCGTTCCAATCCGGTAGAATTCTTCAAAGATCGCCTCGTGTTCGTCCGGATCGATGCCGATGCCGGTGTCCCAAACTCCGATCCTCGCCTGGTCGCCCCGCAACAGGCATCCCACCAGCACCTTCCCCTCGCTGGTGTAGCGCAGCGCGTTGGCAACGAAATTCTGAATGATGCGGTAAAGCAGTACCGCATCGGAGCGCACGATGAGCGAGGAGTCGCAGACCCGCAATTGCAGGCCACGTGCCGCGGCCTTGGCCGAGAAGTCGGTCCGAAGGCTCTCAAACATCTTGCTCAGCGCGCAGCCACCGATATGCGGGCGCATTACGCCCGCATCCAGCTTCGAAATATCGAGCAGGGCCCGGAGCAGCCGGTCGACCGTCTCGAGCGAGCGCTCGGTTTGCTCGATCAGCTCTGGGGCTAACTCGTCGACAGGGTCGTCATGCAGAATCGACAGCGACAGGCGCGCGGCGTTCAATGGCTGCAGCAAATCGTGGGTCGCGGCGGCGAGAAACCGGGTCTTACTGAGGTCCGCCTCCTCGGCCATCTCCTTGGCGGTTCGCAGCTCCCGGTTGGTTTGCTCGATCTGTTCGAGCGCGCGCTGCAGGCGGCTGGTGCGCTCCGTGACCACATCCTCGAACAGAATGGCCGATTGAAATAGCGAGTATGGATTGCCCTGGGTATCGACGGTGCGCTCGACGCGCCGCATCAGTACGCGGTTGATCTTTTCCAGCTTGGCGATGCGATCTTCCATCGCCCTAGCCCGCGCCTTGGGGTTCCCGCCATTTAGTGGCGGCGACTCGAACAGGATCAGCTCGCCGCTATCCCGATCTTGGCCGATCGTCTTACTTGCCATAACGCCGCACCTTAGCGGGGACCAATGGCGAGACCCGTCAGGGTCTGGTTCAAATGCATGGCGCGAAACTGTTCTCCATAGGTGTGAAACCCTACCACGTTGTTGGCCGCGTAGACCGTCTCAACCGCCTGTTTCATCTGGCTTCGCTCGAATTCGAGGCGGCGGAACAGGCATTCAAACCCCAGAATGAGTTGAGGCTGGCCGATCTGGCCCCTGATGTCTTCCAGCAGACCCTCGATGCTGGCCATCAGATCCCCGGGCTCCACGATCGTAAAGACCACGCCCTCGTCGACCGCGCTCATGAAGGAAAGCGCGCTGTTCTTTTCGATGCCCTTGATCGCACGCACGAAGAATTCTCCACCGACCCGCACGGCCAGCGGATGTTCGGCAAAGCTCCCAACCGTCAGCTCGGCGCAAGGTGTGGCGACGGCGGCGGCATATTCCTTGGCGGCGGGCGCCGCGTTGAGTTCGTGAACCAGTCGTTGGTCGCTGTCGGCACTGGTGACCACCAGCCGGATCGGTGTGGGCAAGTAATGGTCGCTGGAAAAGGCGCAGAACGGCAACGGAGTCCGCGCCACGACCAGGGCGGCGGCGTCCTCATGGACCTGACCGTCATATATGATCCTGGTCTGATCGAAAGTCATATGATCGGCTGCCGAGCCGCCCACCAGGGGTGCGCCTCGCAGCGCGCCATAAAACGCGGCCGCAAGCTGATCTTCCTTCTTGCTTAGCCCGTCGGCGAGCATGATCGCGAACGTATCAGCCGTTCCCAAACTGCCAACCCGGCGATCGAGCGCGTGCAGCGCGTCGCGCACGACGGTTCCGACATCCGCCACGCTGAGCTGTTCGAGGCCCTGGATCAATCTTGGCGCAAAGGCGAATGTCTCGGTCGAAAAGCCAACCGCTACGATCGAGGCCTCGACCATGCCATCGGGCGATATTTCGCCCGCCGTCGTACACCCGATGACGGGCACTGGTGAGAATGTGTTTTGAAGCGCTTGGGCGAGCTTCGCCGCGTCATAATGCGGCGAAAAGAACACGAGGAGCAGGCTTATGTATCGGCCGCCAAAGCTGGTTTGCAGTTCCGAAACCGCCGCATCGACGGTGTCTTCTCGCGTTGCGGCATACCAAACATCTGTCGTTGGCTGGCTGACGATTTGCGTCTCCATGTCAGGCCGCCGGCGCGGTTGGCGGCGCTCTCAGGATCTCGCCCGGAGGCGAAATACCAGATCGAAGCGCCGCCGACCCGCAGACGGAATGGCCGTTTGCCAAACCGCCCACCGCCGAAATCATGTTCGGGCTGCAGCCCGCTCCGCCTGACGCGGAGACCGGCCTCCGGGCTCGGGAATCAGGACCCGATATCGCTTGGAAACCGAAGCGGACTTCAATTAGCCCATGGGCGGCATGCCCTCGAAGGTGGGCAATTTACCGCCCAGCAGATCCTTGTCCCAGCCATGACCGCTCTTGGTGTAGATCACCATTTGCGGCTCATACTTGCCTGGATCGTCCAATGTGCCCGCCTTGATGATCATGACGTCGGGCAAACCGGAGGTAACCGTGAATAGGGGGCCTCCGCAATCGGGGCAAAAACCACGTCCAACCGTGCTGCCGCTATCGGCCGTCACTTCGTAGACCTTGGTGTTGCCAGACATCGAAACGCCGCTACTGGGAACGGCAAAAATCGAGCTGTGTCCGCCGCCGCTGTTCTTCTGGCAGTCCGTGCACTGGCAATGGCCAGCAAACAGTGCATCGGCGGTGACCTCGTAACGCACGGCGCCGCAATGGCAGCCCCCTGACATATTAGCCATACAATCCTCCACAATTGGCATAAGCAGTTTGCGACCCGACACTAGTGCCTTAGTGCGCCCGCATCAAGCGATCAGCAGGCGTGCGCGGCCAACTTCACATTTTGTTGTAGCGGGCCCGTGGCGAGAGGTCGTCCGTGTGCAGATCGCGCCAATTGTCGCCCACCGACAATGCACAGATCCGCGAGAGCTGTGCGTAGGGCAGGCCCGTCTCTATCTGCCAAGCGTTGAACTGCTCTTGCGCCAGGCGCTGATCGCGTTTCGAGCTCGCCTTGGGATCGATTTCGAGGCCCGCATCGATCATACAAGCCACCACGTCTCGCGTCAGCAGAAACGTGTCCTTGCCGATGAATCGGACGAAATATGTGCCGGTGTTGCCGCCCAACCGCTTGCCGCGCTTGGCGAGCAGCGCGAACAGTCCCACGAGATCACCGGCGGGCCAATCGGCCAGCATGGCCCCGAAGCTGCCATGCTCCGCCGCCACGTCCTCGACAAACTGCGCGTTGTGCCGGACGGCCATGATCTTCGCCGCGTAACGCACGATGCGCCGATCGCCCGTGAGCGCATCCCAGAATTCATCCGATTGCATGATCAAGACGCGGGGCGAAAACCCAAGAAACGCTTCCTCGAAGCCTGGCCATTTGTTGCGGACCACGGACCAGGAGAAGCCCGAGCAAAAAATCCGCCTGGTCATCTCGGCAAGGACCCGGTCGTCGCCTATGCGCCGCAGCGTTTGGCTGTCGACCGGCTCTGGCAGCAGCTTCAGCAGCTCTGCCTCGCCGCCCTTGCGCTCGGCGGCGCGCTCACGGATGGCCTTAAACGCGATCATCGCGGTAATCTCGAAGACAATTGGTCATATCCACAACAGCGCCCGCAATTTAATCCGATCGGCATATGGGTTCTTGCCGCCTCGATTATTCCACCTTAAACTTGAAAAAGAATCCGGTCACGAATCCGGGGCCGCGCGACCAAGCTAGAAGGGAAGACTCAATGCTGGTTTATGCAATTATAGTGTTTCTGATTGCCGCGCTTGGCGGCGCCTTTATGGCGTATCGAATCCTGAACGGCCAGTTCGCCCCTTGGGCGGTTTCGTTGATTCATTTGGCACTTGGCGGCGCGGGCTTGATATTGGTTTTGCTCGCCGTGATGGCCGGCGAAGGCGGATTCTTAGGCCAGCTCACCTTTGCAATTCTTTTGGTAACAGCACTTGGTGGCTTTTGGCTGGCGGCTGTTCACCTGAAGAAACGGGTAGCATCCTCAGGCCTCGTCATTTTGCACGCCTCCGTCGGGATCGCGGGCGTACTTATGCTGATTGGGACCGCGTTCCTGTTCGCCGAAATGACGTCCTCCATGACGGCCGATCCCAACGCTCTGGCCCGCTAGGCCCTAGTCTTTCGGCTTGACGGTTTTGAAGCGGCAGCAGGCGCCGCCCCGCGCCATGCATTCGGTGTGCTCTATGGGCGCGCCAAACAGCGTCTCGAGAAGGGCTATGTCGAGGGCGCAGACCTCTTGATGCGCCTGGGCCAGCTCGTGAAAAACGCAGTTGCGCGCCCTGATCTCCGTCACGCCGGATTTGCTGACCCCGCCGCTTTCGGCTTCATAGCCCAGCTCGCGCATGAGCCGGACAATTTCGTCCGTCCGGGCCCGCCAGTCCGCGTCCCGCAAGCCCGCACCTTCGCTTTGCGCGAGCTGGCGCCCAAGCTCCTCGAAATAGCTCTTCAGCTCGTCCGAGCCGCGGTGTTTTTTGACCTGCCCAATCAATAGGCTGCCGATTAGGGCGTATTGCCTGGGAAAGCGTTCACGCCCCTCCTCCGACAGCCGAAAGGTCTGTCCGGGCCGGCCCCGGGTCGCGGTTGGTGCGTCGCGCTCCACGAGGTTTTCCCGCTCCAGGGCGGCGATGTGTTGATAGACCGCGTTGCGCGAAATCCCAAGTCGTTTGGTGAGCTGCTCGACCGTCAGCGGCTCCGAGGCGTGCAGAAGCTCTCGCAGGAGCCGGTTCTTGCCCTCGCCCCTGCGAGTGGCCTTGGGATCTTCAACTGATTGCAGTGCCATTGTTCAGTCCGCGGTACCGGCCGAACGCCCCCGAAACCCGGCTCCGAACATGTATCTGGTCTTGCTGTCGATATTTTTCTACCTTAAACTTGAAAAAGTGCAAAATTCTTTGCATGAGGCAACACGCGAGGGAGGTCGTGATGCAGCTGCTGATCTACGCCATCTTGATTTTTCTAGTCGCCGCAGTGGGCGGCATTTTCATGGCCCACAGAATCCTAAATGGACAACTTGCCCCGTGGTTGGTCTCTCTGGTTCACCTGCTGCTCGGCGCAACCGGTCTTGTACTGGTCCTTCTGGCCGTAATGGCCGGCGAGGGCGGCGTGATCGGATTGATCACATTCGGCATCCTGTTGGTCACGGCGCTGGGCGGGTTTCTGCTGGCGGCGATACATCTGCGCAAGAAGGTGGCGCCTTCGGGTATCGTGATTCTTCACGCGACACTGGGTGTTACTGGCGTCTTGCTGCTGCTCGGAATCGTATTCCTGTTCAGCACGCTTACCCAGTTCTCGAAGCCGGGCGAGGGCTATGGGGCCTTGCAGCTTGCCCTATCCATGTTCGCTTGAGGAGCTAACGACTCGTCGTCCCGATGCGGATATTCGGGCACCTCATTCACCCCATGCTGGTCCACTTTCCGGTGGCGTTCTGGACCCTTGGGACCCTATTCGACATTGGGGCCTATGCCGGCTGGCCGGATCTCTGGCAGCCGGCAGGGCTCCTGATCCTGCTGGGGTTAGGGCTCGGCCTGATTTCGGCCATTGTGGGCGGCGTCGACTTCGCGCTGATGGAGGCGGATGACCAGGCCCGCAGCACGGCCGAAATCCACATGATGCTGATGCTGGGCGCCTGGATGATCTATCTGGTGGCCTATCTGTTCCGTCTGGAGGGCACCGCGATCACGACCGAGGCCAGCATGGTTCCGGTGATCCTTTCAATTCTCGGCTTTCTGACCATGTCGGTCGGGGGGCGTTATGGCGGGCACCTGGTCTACCATCACGGAGTCGGAGTCGCGAAACGGGCATCGCCGGGCGCCAGCGCCAAGACGGGCGCAAACAAAGACGCCGGTTAGTCCGGCAGCTGCCAAGCCGGCACACCCAACAGAAATCACTTAGAGGGCGCCTCGTGTCAGGCCCCGAGCGTCCCGATCATGGGCGGCATGCTTCCGACTCTGGAGCGAATCCCCATCATCCCTTCACGGGCGCTAACAGCGCCCGGCCCCGCCGATAACGCCGGGGTTCCCAAGCAGGAACGAGAAGGGGATTGCGATGTCCGAGACAGATGCAGGGGACCAGCTCGCCACATCGGCGGCGGTGCGCGAGCATATTGGCGGCATAAGCGACATGACGCTGTGGCGCTGGACCAAGGCCCGAGACTTTCCGCGGCCCCATATGAAGGTCGGAGGGCGCCGTTATTGGCGCTGGTCCGACGTGGAGAGGTGGATCTCCGAGCAGCGCGGAGAAGTGGATGGCGGTTGAGCTCGTTCCCCTTGAGCTTCCAGAGGAGCAAGGGGCCCGGGAAATCCTACGAGCCAGGCGCGACGCGCCCGAGCAGCTGCGATTCCGCCTGCTCCCCTTCGACGCGGTCGAGCTCAACACCGCACCCGACTACCTGCTGAAGGGCTGGCTGCCCCGCAACGGCCTCACCGTGATCTGGGGCCCTCCCAAATGCGGCAAGTCGTTCTGGACCTTCGATCTGATGATGCATGTGGCGCTGGGTTGGGGCTATCGGGCGATCCGCGTCACCCAGGGTCCGGTGGTCTATCTGGCCTGCGAAGGAGCCGACGGATTCAAGCGCCGGCTGAAGGCCTTCGCCGTCATGCGGCTGGCCCGCCACCGGGAACCGGTGCCCTTCTATCTGGTGGCAGGCGCCCTGGACCTGGTCGGCGACCGCAGCCTGCTGATCCGTTGCATCGAGGCCCAAATCGGGGCCCGCGCGCCCGCCTGTGTGGTGCTCGATACCTTGAACCGCTCGCTGCGGGGGAGCGAATCCAGCGACCAAGACATGAGCGCCTACGTCAAGGCCGCGGACGCCGTTGCCCAGGCCTTCGGCTGCGCGGTTGCGATCGTCCACCATTGCGGCATTGATGGCTCCAGGCCCCGCGGCCACACCGCGCTTTCGGGCGCGGTCGATGCCCAGATCGCCATTAGCCGGACCAAAGGCGAGCGCGTAAAGGCGACACTTGAGCTGATGAAGGATGGGCCCGAGGGGCTCGAGCTTTGGTCCACGCTAAAGACCATCGTGGTGGGTTATGACGACGAGGGCGAGCCGATCACGTCATGTGTGGTAGAGCCTGCTTCAGCGTCCGGTCTGGGCGGGACGCGCGGGCCCAAGCTCACGCCGAAACAACGCGCCATGTTCGACCTGCTGGCGGCCGCGCCAGGCCAAGCGCTCACCACGCCCGAATGGAACCGGCTGGCGCGCGCCGTCGGCATCGGCACGAACCGCAAGGCCACCCTCTGCGACCTGCAAAAGGCGCTTCAAGACAAGCGGTTGGTGCATCTGGAGGACGAGGTTTGGGGGGTGGTTGGGGGGTGAGCACACTCTCACCCCCTCACCCCTCTGGCAGCGTCCGGACGGCCTCCCCGCCTTCCAGCAGGAAGTTGCTCTCGTCCTTGAGCTCCACGCCGGTGAGCTGCCTGCGAAAGGCTTCGCGCAGCAGCCAATCGGCCTTGAAGGCGGCCTCTTCGGCGCTGAGCCCGCCGCGGCGGATATTGGAGATGCAATTGCGCTCGGCGTCCTTGCGCCCCACGGCTGGGGCCCAGGTCAGATAGGCGCCGAGGCTGTCGGGCGAGGAAAGGCCCGGCCGCTCGCCAATCAGGACGACCACCGCCTTCGCACCGAGCAGCTCTCCGGCCTCGTCACCGAGCGCGACCCGCGCCTGATCGGCCAGCAGCACCGGGGCCAGGCTCCAGCCATTCTTGCGCGCTAACGGCAGGAAGGTCGCGATCACAGCTGCGGCGTTGGCGGCGACGCCCGTCGAAGAAAGCCCGTCCCCCACCAGAATCAGCAGATCCGGCGCAGCGCCTGCCATCGCGGCAAGGCGCTGGCGCGACTCAGGGCTGAGTCTCCGTCCCAGATCAGGGCGGCGCAGATAGGTGTCGCGGTCGCCTGCGGCGCTTTTTATGCGAACGGTTTCGAGGTCTAAAGCCGCCAGTTCCTCTTCGAGAGGCGTCCAATCCATGCGGGTGGTCACCGCATCGCGCGCTTGGGCGTGCGCCATGGAGAATTTCAACACCTCTCGGAGTGGCAATGCGGCGCCCGCGCGCCCCAAGCCGATGCGCGCATCGGTGAACCGGCGTAACACCGCCCAAGGCGCGTCCGACGTCATGCCGCGACGTCCGAAGCGTGCGCGAGCAAAGCGCGATTGGGCGGACCGCCCAGCAGCCGGCCGCGCTCGTCCGCAAGCTCCATGCGCTGGAGCCAGGCCTCGAATTCCGGGGCGCGCGCCAGGCCTAAGGCTTCGCGCACATAGAGGGCGTCGTGGAAGGAGGTCGACTGGTAATTCAGCATGATGTCGTCGGCGCCGGGCACGCCCATCACGAAGGTGACGCCGGCCGCGCCCAGCAGCGTCAGCAGGACGTCCATGTCGTCCTGATCGGCCTCCGCGTGGTTCGTGTAGCAGACGTCGCAGCCCATCGGCAGGCCCATCAACTTGCCGCAGAAGTGGTCCTCCAGGCCAGCGCGAATGATCTCCTTGCCGTTGTAGAGATATTCGGGGCCGATGAAGCCGACGACCGAATTGACGAGCAGCGGCTGGAAGGCGCGCGCGATCGCGTAGGCCCGGGCCTCCAGGGTTTGCTGGTCGACGCCGTGATGGGCCTCGGCCGAGAGTGCCGATCCCTGACCGGTCTCGAAATACATGACGTTGTCGCCGGCCGTGCCCCGTTTCAGGCCGAGCGCCGCCTCGCGCGCCTCTTCGAGAATAGCGAGGCTCACGCCGAAAGAAGCATTCACGGCCTCGGTTCCGCCGATCGACTGGAAAACCAGATCGACCGGCGCGCCGCGCCCGATGGCGTCGATCGAGGTGGTGACGTGATTCAGCACGCAGCTTTGGGTCGGGATCTCGAAGCGCTGGATAATCTCGTCCAGCATAGCGAGCAGATCGAGAATCGTCGCAACATTGTCGCTCGCCGGATTGACCCCGATAACGGCGTCGCCGCAGCCCAGCATCAGGCCGTCGACGATGGAGGCCGCGATCCCGCGCCTGTCGTCGGTCGGGTGATTGGGCTGGAGCCGGACCGCCATCCGCCCCTTGAGGCCGATGGTGTCCCGGAACCGGGTCACAACCTCCACCTTCCGCGCCGCCAGGATCAGCTCCTGATTGCGCATCACCTTGGAGACGCCTGCGGCCATCTCGGGCGTTATGCCCGGCGCAATGCCGGCCAGCACCTCGCCCGTTGCTGCCTCGGAAAGCAGCCAATCGCGGAATTCGCCGACCGTCATATGCGAGACGAGGGCGAAGGCCGCCTCGTCATGGCGGTCCATGATCAGCCGCGTCACGTCGTCGGTCTCGTAAGGGATCACGGACTCGGTGAGGAACTGCTTCAGCGGCACGTCCGCGAGCGCCATCTTCGCGGCAACATTCTCCTCCGCGCTTTGGGCGGCCACGCCCGCAAGCACGTCGCCCGATCGCGGCGGCGTCGCCTTGGCCATCAGCTCCTTCAAATCGGAGAAGCTATAGGAGACCTGCTGCCATGCCGTGCGGTACATGCTCTGCGCTGCCTCAGCGGTGGGATCATGGCCATCATAGACGGGCGAGGCCGGTGCGTTCAAAGCAATGCTGCGGCCCGGCCCGATCCGCTCACACGCCACCCCCTCACGCCAGACGAAGCTGCAGCAACTGGTTTCTGGCAGTTTTCAGGAAATGCGCGATTTCGAGCCCAAGGCTCGCTTGAAAGGCGATTTCGAGTTCGCTCTGTTTGGCGAACCGGTCTTTTAGCTCGGCGCGCGGCCAAACCAGCATGCGGGCCGGCTCGATTACCGTGACCGTCACCGGGGCTGCGAAGTCCTCATCCTTGCTCAGGAAGGCGTTGCCGCCGAGAAAGCAACCCTCACCCAATGTATCCACGGGCGCCCCTTCAATCTCGACGCTGAATTTGCCCTCGGAAACCAGCCAGACACTGTCCACCCGCTCCCCCTCGGTCAACAGCTTGGTGCCGGCGGGCGCCGAGGTCCAGCGGCCCATCCGCAGCAACTTGAAGGCGTCGCGCTCCGACATGTTGCGCAGCGAGCGCTGATAGAGCCGCCGCTCCTCATCGGTGAACTGCGGCGGCCGGCGCTCCAATATCAGCCGGGTGATCCAGTAGATGTTGATGGCGATAAAGACCAGATTCCAGGCCATCGGCGCATAGAGCGGCTCGATCTGCAGATAGTAATAGGGAAGCAGCAGGGTGGCGCCGAATACGGTCAGAATCCGCAGGTACAGGATGTCCCGCACCGAATAGGAAGCCAGGTAAACCACGTTCGCCACATTGACCAATGCATCGAGCCCAAGCATTTTCTCGCCCTCATCCCGGGAGTTTCGAGCCGATACAATAGCAATTGGGAGAGCGCTTCGGCCAAATACCCGAACCGGAGCGCAGCGAGAATGCCAATGACCTTTGCCGAAATTCTGGGCGAGCCGATTCCGCCGATCGAGATTTTGGATGTCGGCGCCATGCTCGAGGATGGCGCGGACCGTTATGTGGGCCTGGTCTCGCAGGGGCTGGCGCATGTGACGGGCTTCGAGCCAAATCGGCAAGAATTCCAGCGGCTTTCAAAACGCCCCGGTCCCTACCGCTACCTGCCGCTGTTCCTGGGCGATGGCAAGGAAGCAACCTTCCACATCACCAACTATCCGGGCTGCTCGTCACTGCTCGAGCCCAACTCGGACGTGATCGACCTGTTTCAGACTATGGACGCTATCCCGGACTTCGGGAATTTCTACGTGAAGGCGCGGGAGCAAGTGCAGACCACCAGGCTCGACGATGTCGTGCCGGCCGTCCGTGGCGACTTGCTCAAGATCGACATTCAGGGCGCCGAACTGATGGTCCTGCAGAACGGCCGTAAGGTGCTGGGCCAAACGCTGGTATTGGAGACCGAAGCCGAATTCGTGCCGCTCTACCGGGACCAGCCGCTATTCGGCGACCTGCACAGCTTTCTGCGTAGCCAAGGCTTCATGTTACACAAGCTGATCGATTGCGGAGGACGTCCGTTCGAAGGCGTGAATGCTCAGAACCCATTCGCACCGGTCAGCCAATTGATGTGGGCCGATGCGATCTTCGTGCGCGACTTTTCCAGTCTCGAGGCCTATGGCGATGATGACCTCATCAAAGCGGCTGCGATCCTGCACGTGGTCTACCAATCCTACGATTTGGTTGCCTTGCTGCTCCGTGAGCACGACCGCCGCCAGGGGCGTGGGCTATGGAGCAAATATGCGGCTTGGCTAGAGACCGTCGAACTTCCCAGCACTGCTGTGACGGCCAAGTTCCGGGTGACGACCGGCCGGGTGTAGGGCGCTCGTACGGGCCGCGTGACCGAGACACGCGGCCAGCCGCTCCTGGTTCTTGACCCATCCCCAATCAGGCCGGCGGCGGCTCTATGCCGATTGGCTCAGGCGTACGCTGGATGCCCGAGACCAGCGTGCGCCGGCGCGAAATGGGGACGATGTCCGCATTGTTTCGCCCCCGGCGCGGTGATAGTTCTTGGGGCCTGATCGGAAGTTGGGGGGAGCCATGCGGGCAACACTGTCAGCCATTACATTTTGCGGAGCGCTCGCGCTCGCGGCCTGGGTGCCGCCGGCGTTTGCCCAGGACGGCGCACCGCCCGGGGCGCCCAACGCGGCAACCGCCACCCCTCCTGCTGAGCCACCCGCCGAACCACCTGCGGAGCCCGCGCCCGAACCGCCGAAGCGGGAATGCCATCTGTTTGGCGTCACCTGGGATGGCGGCTCCAGGGCTGCCGCCCAGAACCGCTCACAGAACGCGCTGAAGAAGACCATCGCCGATTGGCGCCGCAAGCAGGGCCGGCGTTCGGGCTGGCTCTCGCAGGGCGTCACCATCGAGGCCCATCAAATGCGGCCCAACCCCTATTGGCGCTCCAGGGTGGATTCAAACCTCTATTACCGGCCCAACGCCCGCACCGCGACCTCCTATACGGTATGCTGGAAGGGCGTGATCTCGACCGCGGTGTGCACGTCGGGCGCAAAGGTCTGCAAGTGAGGCGGGTCCCCGCGGGCGCCTAGCCGGAGCCCTTGCCGCCCATGACAGCCGATTTTTCCGGCAGGCGCGTAGAGGAGGTGAGCAGATGGATTTGGACGAATTCGAAGCGGCGATCTCGCTGCTGGTGACCCAGATGGAGAACCAGCCCGAGGACCGGCACGAGATCTATCTGCAGATCCGGGAGAAGCTGAACGAGATGCGCGCCTTTGGCATGCCGCTCCCCGCAGACCTGGTCAAGCTGGAGGAAGAGCTGGAGGCCGACTTCGCCGCCGACAAATCCGGTTGATCGGCGGCCACTAGCCCGACAGCTTCTTGAGCTCCTCTTCAACGGCCCGTTCATGGGCGCGTTGCCGCACCTGGACCCAGTAAAAGGTATAAATGAAGCCGGCGAACCAGATCAGGCTGGCAAACGCGCGGATATAAAACTGGGCGTCGGCCAAATACATGCCGCCGAACAGTCCCGGCACGACCAGCATGAAATAGACCATGGCCCGTTCATAGACGGTTGGCCGCGGCGCGATCTCCTGCGCGCGCTGCCTGGCGAGTTCCCGCAAGTCTTCACCAGCTTCCATCCTGATCCTCCCGGCACGGACGGCGTGGTCATTATCCGGCAGCCAACCTTACAAACCGCCAAGCCGCCCCGCCATGGCAATCAGAATGCGCGGGCGACCTAATCTGGACAATCCGCCGGGCGCTGGTCCAGACTTGAAGCCTCCGGGGCGGCCCGATTGCCGGGCAAGCGTCGCCAATGACGGGAATAGTCGACATTTCAGGTCACAAGGCGGCGTCTTCGGTCGGTCTTTGCCTAATGGAACCCTTGGGAGGAAATTTGATAATGAAAGCTCATCTCGGCGTTGTCGTCGGCGCAGCTGCTCTGCTATTGGCGCCGCTCGCCTCACCCAGCGTCGCACTTCAACCCGACGGTCCCTTCCTCGTCCTTCAAGAGCGCAAGTCGGCCCAATGGGCGGAGCAGGACAAGCAAATCCAGGCTAAGCTCGATGCCCTGCGCGAGCGCTTCAAGAAGCGGCCCAACATCGTCTATATCCTTACCGACGACATCGGTTGGGGCGAGCTTGGCTGGCAAGGCGGCGGCAAGCATCGCGGCGCGCCCACGCCAGCGCTCGACAAGATGGCGTTCGAGGGCATGCGGTTTTGGTCGGCCTATGCGGAACCCTCCTGCACGCCGACCCGCATCGCGATCATGACTGGGCGCCATCCGGTCCGCACGGGGCTGCTCTCGGTGCTATGGCCGGGCCAGACCGATGGGCTTTCTGCGGAAGAGGTCACGGTGGCGGAGCTTCTTTCCAAGGGCGGATACCACACGGCCATGTGGGGCAAGTGGCATCTTGGCGACGAGGCCGAATACGCGCCCGAAAACCAGGGCTTCGACTACGCCTATTACGGCCTCTTCAATGGCGCGCCGGACTGGTGGCAGGCGAGCTACGAAGACGATACAGGGACCTTTCCGTTCGCCGATTTCCCCGGCTACAAGGAGTATCTGGCCCGCACCGGCATCGACATGTCGGTCGGCGGCTATGTGGGCGAGAAGGGCAAGGGGCGAAAGCCGATCGAGGGGGTCGCCGGTGAGCTGAGCCCGCAGCGCCAGGAAGCCTTCGAGAACGAGTCCATCAAGCAGATCACTGGCTGGATCGGCGACAAGGCCAAGTCCGACAAGCCGTTCTTCATCTACTGGGCCTCCTATGCCCTGCAGATATCGGCGTCGCAAGAATTCCTAAAATCGCCCGGCGTCGACCGACAGAACCGGCAGGCTTCGTTCATGGCCCTGCACGACAAGCATGTCGGCATGCTGCTCGAGGCGCTTAAATCAGCGGGCGTCGCGGAGAACACACTTGTTGTCTGGATCAGCGATAACGGCCCGATGTACGCGTTCTGGCCGACCGCGGGCTACACCTTGCTGAGGGGCGCCAAGGGCGACATCTCGGAAGGCGGCGTCAGGGTGCCTGCCATGGCCTGGTGGCCCGGCATGATCGAGGCCGGCCAAGACCCCAACGACTTCTGGCACATCACGGACCTCTACACCACGGCTGCCCGGCTGGCGGACGCTACAGACGAGATCCCCAACGACCGGATCACCGATGGCGTCGATCAGACCCCGCTGTTCCTGCTTGGGGGTGGCAATTCGCGCCGCAACTACATGTTCCATTACAGCGGCAGCAAGCTCGGTGCGGTGCGCTATGAGGAGTTCAAGATCCACGTCAAGGCGGCCCATGGCGGGCTGCCGGGCATGGATTTCTACAACGTCAAGCGAGACCCGGGCGAAAGGTATGGCGAGCTCTATCCGGGCCTGTTCGCGGTGACGCCGGTCCAGCTCCTGCTCAAGCAGCACAATGAGAGGATCGCGAAATTCCCCAACCGCGAGCCCAAGGCGCCTGGTGAGACCGTGCTGACGCCCCACGATTGAGCCCGATGATCGATCCCAGGTTTGTATTGCTTGCGCCGGGCCTCGCCCTGCTGTGCCTGCTGGCCGCCCAGTCGGCCGCTGGCGCTGGCGATGGGCTGCCGGATGGCTTCGTCTATCTCCGCGATGTGGACGGAACAATCGCCCAGGATATGCGCTACGCCGGCGAGAACAACTTCATGGGCCGGGCGGCACCCGGCTACCAGGCTGGCGAATGCATCCTTGCCGATCAAGCGGCGCAGGCCTTGAAACGCGTGCAGCGCGCCCTGAAGCCGCAAGGGCTCTCCCTGAAGGTCTATGACTGCTACCGGCCAGCCCGCGCGGTGCGCGCCTTCGTGGACTGGGCGCGGTCTCCAGCGCCCGAGGCAGATCCCAAGAGGAGCTCCTATTATCCGCATTTGACCCGGCCCGAGCTGCTCGCGCAGGAATACATCGCCGCGCCATCCGGCCATTCGCTCGGCACCGCGGTGGACCTGACCATCATCCCCGCCTCCAGCAGCCCGCCGCAAGCGGGCGCTGACTCCTCGACTGCCGTTGGTCCCTGCACCGCGCCCTTGGGCGAGAGAGCCCCCGACACCGGCGTCGACATGGGCACCGGTTTCGACTGTTTCGACCCGCTGAGCCATACGGCGAACCCGAAGATCGAGGACGAGCAACGCCGCTGGCGACGCCTCCTGGTCGATGCCATGGGCCCCGAAGGCTTCCAGAACTATCCGAAGGAGTGGTGGCACTTCTCGCTCTCCCTGCCGGGCTACGACAAGCACCTAGATTTCCCGATTTCGCCACGGCCGACCGGAGAATGAGTGGGGATGAGGCCGGATTAAAAGTAGCCCTTGGCCTTCAGAATCTTGAGAACCTGATCGTCGGTCCAATAGTTGGTGTGCCCGTCCGGCGCGACGCATCTGTTGACGGGCCAATCCTTCGCCGATTCCTTGATCAACGTTCCGACGAAATCGTCGAACCGGAAGATGTTGACCCATTCTTGGAGTGGCATCTGCACCTGCGTGGGGGTGGTAAATTCTCCCTCAGGGCAATCCTTTGATTTTTCCGGGAAATAATACTTGAAGAGATGATCGTAGGGGGAGCCCATGGTGGCGAGCTTGCGATTGGACTTGCCGATTTTTCCAGCCGCCATGGCTTTCTGGTCCTCTTCACCCTGCAGTTCTTGGATCGCGAACACGCTGCCCAGGCTATGGGCGATGACCTCGATCTCCGTTGGCCCCTCGGACGCGATCATGGTCTTCAGGACGATGTTGAATCGGGACTCCATCCGCTCGCGCAGGGGATAGGACCATCCGGTGGCCGCTTTTGGGTCGGGCTCACGCCGGAAATAGGTCAACACGTCCTTGCCGATGGCCAGCCCCGCGGAGACCTGCTTGGCGAACACCAGATAGAGCACACCCAGCACGGTGAAGAGAGCGAACGAGACCTTCAATCGCTGGTCCCACGCTGCTTTGAGCCAATCGGGCACACAGGCAAACAAGTCGGAGGGTATGCAGACAATGCCGCAATGATCCTCGAGCCGGATGCATATTGCAGCGGCGGTTGAGAAGAGCACCACAAATATCAGGACGAAACCGATGAAGCGATTGACGATGAGCCGGGGAACGGCATTCAGCTTGTCGAATTCAAGGCCGCGCGGATTGCTTTCCCACAGCCGATCGATCTTACGATCCCGATACAACCAGATGACCATGGCCAAGCCGATGAACAGCAGGATTTCAAATGCGGTCACCGTCATGAACCTGGTGCCCTGGTCAAACAGGGCCTTATGCAGGGGCGTCGGCGGGATCACGGCTCGCGCGATCCCGCTGAAGGCGAAGATGGCGGCGGCCCAGGCCAGCACCATCATGCCGCAGATGATGGGATAGAGGGCGGGCACACAGGTTTCAGGCGGCTGAGGCTCGCCCAGCCGATCTCTGAGCCGGCGACGCCACAGAACGAACTGGCCGGCGAAAAGAAATGTCAGCCCAATTAGAACCGCCAGCCAGATCAGCCGCAGCAGGCTCAACAGGCTTACGCCGTACCAAAGGAAGCCCTTCGGATCGCTGCCATTCTGCGAGGTATCCTCGCCCGCGAGCAGGAATGCTGTGATCGCATCCCGCAACCCGGACCAGCGCCAGGGTTCGGGAAAGCCGGTCAACACCGCGAACACCGCGAGCAGAGCGCCCGCGCCCAGCAGCGACCAGGAAAATGTCCTGAACAGGTAGCTCGGCTCGGTCAGCGACTTGGGCCTGCTGCCCCACCACCCGAACCCCACCGCCGCGGCGCCGAAGAGCAGCACCACCAAGCTCGCCAATCCTTCGGGGATTCCCTTGCATTCTTGGACGGCGTCCAGACATGCGAGGCGATTGAGGCCGAAGCCCACCAGGGCAATCGCAAAGAACAGCGCGGTCAGCGCCATGATCGGCCCGTTGAAGGCATAGACGAATAGCGTCGCCAGCCGGTTCAGCAGATGGCGGGGCGTGCAGAACTGGTCCACGCTCTCGCGCACCAGGTGCCCCATCCCCAATACGCCTTTGACGAATTCGTAGCCCGTGCCCAGCAGCCCCTCGCGCCCCCGGGAGAGATCGGCCCAATAGACCTCTGCGAAGACCATCGGTTTCTCGGTTGCTTGGGACTTCTTTTTGCCATACGCCGGCACCGGCTCGATGCGGCGGATGGGGCAGGGAAACAGCTTAACCTGCCGGTCATCGTCGTCCGATCCCGGGCCGGGCTCCTCCTTGAGCCAGCGCAGCTCGGATTCGAGTTGCAGGTCTTGGTTTTCGAGGGCGGCGCCGACCAGATAGTCCAGCGTGTCGCCCGGCGTCTGCTCGCCGATCCCGTGCACAACCAGAATGAGTTTCTTGCGTTCGCTGGTCATAGGGCGGCGGGGCTCCACCAAGTCGGTTCGCTATCCTAACCGCAGCGCGGCCCGCCCGCCACGTCTAACCCCAAGGTTGCATCAACGCGGTTGCGGGACGCCTCGATCTTCTTCGAGACCAAGACGCCAACGCCACGGCACGGCGACAGTCATGTCTTCCGAGCCGCCACCGCTTCTGACACCCCTTCCCCCCTCTTTTTTCTCCCCTGGTTAAGGGTTACGCGTACGGGGTCTTTACTAAGACCCCCGTAGCGTATCGTAACCGCGTAACCGGAGGGCTCCGAAGAAGTGGCGGAACAGTAGGAATTAAACATGTAACTCCTTCCTCTTGGATGCCCGGCAAAGGGCTTTCAGGGGGTTATGGGGGTAGCGATTAAGAACACAAGCATCTCCAGATATTTATATCTATGTTATAGGAAGTTATCATAAGAGATACTTAGTTATAATGAATATATTGTTGATATCGACCGGATGATACTATACACTATTCTTCATGAATCACCAACAGATTTTGAGCGAAAACGCTCCTTTCGACTGGCGCGAGGCGGGCAAAGTCCTCGGCGCCAGCACCAAGCAAATCCTGTTCGCCATGGCCAAGGCGCGGGGCGCCAACAACACCAGGGCAGCGAAAGCCTCGGGCTATGGCGGCGGGGACGCGCATCTGGCCAAGGTTGGCTACCGGGTTAACCGTGGGGATAAGGTCCAAGCGCTTCTGAAATGGGCCGAAGAAGCGGGTGGAGGCTTTGGCGATGCGCCCTGTGAGGGCGATGAGTTGAAGCAAATCCTGGCTCGCCACGCGCGCAGCGATGACGCTGGCGCCAGCATCCGCGCGGTTGAAGCATTGCACCGGCTCAAGCAGCGCGAGGACGAGCTGGCGAGCGCGGAGGATGATCTGATCGACCCGAAAGCGATGCTGGACAAGATCGCAAAAGTGAATCCCACCTACGCTCTGCTGCTCGCCGAGCACCACCAGGTCCAATGGGACCATGAGGGCTCGAAGGCGTTGGACCGCTGCTCCCACTGCGGCCAATTGATCGCGCCGAAGCCAAATGGCACCGGCGGGCATCAGGTTGCAGCGACGGCGCAGCGCTAAACTTTCAATTGCACTGACAATTAGCCGACTTACAGGCAAATACCGTGGTCGCAATCCTCGGACCGATACTCAGCGCTGCGGCGTCGTCAGGGACCGCCTTTGCCCTCTCCCGACTGTTTGGCGGCGATACACGGCAAGCGCCCGCCCCGGTCCGGGTCCCAACCCTGGGCGAAGTTCTGGACCTGGGACGTCGCGACAGCCTGTCAGAAGGGATCTCGCGCGCCTTTGGCGAACAGGCCGGCCTAATCGGGGATCTGCGCCAACAGGTACGCCCCGGCTTTGGCCGGCTCACCGAGACAAGGCTTCGGGGTGTCCGCGACGCCGGACGCCGCACGATTGGCGATCTGCGCGAGAACCTGGCCCGGCGCCGGGTGCTGGGCTCCAGCTTCGCGGGCGACGCCATCGCGCGCCAGGAACTCGCCATCGCGGACCAAGCGGACGCGATCCGCGCGGATGCCTTTTTGAAAGAGCTGCAATTGAGCAATGACCTGATCGACAGCGAGTTTGGCCTTCGGCGCGGCGAACTGGAGACGCTGCTGAATGAGCAGACCTTCCGCGACAAGATATCCGTCCAACTCGCACGGGCATCGGTGAATACCCAAACCGCCGCCATGCGCCAGCAAGCTCTGCTCGCCTCACAGCGGGGCTCACGCAATCCGTTCCTCAACTCGCTCGGCAGCAGCGCCGGCACCGCCATCGGGCGCGGCTTAGGAAGTGCGGTCGGCAATCTCAGCAGCAATCTCGCGAGCGGCGGTCTGCTTTCGCCGACCGTCTCCGCAACGCCAATTTCCTAGGAGCGCTAAATGGCTGACACCGAACCCGGTTCGTTCTTGAATGACGCGAGCGCCGCACGCCTGCGCGAGAGGCTCGACCAAGTCGACCGCAGGACGATTGCCGTTGCAGAGGACGAGGCGCGCGTGGCGCAAGAAAAGGCGACCCTCGACACGGTCACGGGCGCGCTCGACTCCACGGCCATCGAGATCGATCAGCTAATCGCGGCAGCCGAGCAGGCAAAGGCCGCGAGCGCCGGGCCGGACAAAGTACAAAGCGTGCGCCGCCTGATCGAGCTGATGGGCGCTCAACTAGGCGTTCCAATCGAGGGTATACCGCAACCTAAGGGTATTGCTCCAGTTCCAGGCGGCGAAGCGCTGATCCGGAGCGGCCTTAACCGCTTCGATACTCTTTTCGGCGCAGACGACGCGCGCCCCGCCGCGCAAAGCAAACAGGTGAAAACTCAACCAATGAGCGAGAAATCCAAGTTTGAAGAAACGCTCTCGAAGCTGCCCGATGACCAGTTCGGCAAGGCGGTGGAGATCGTGAGGGCCGAGCGGCAACGCCGCGGCCAGGAGGATGCGGCGGCGAAGCTCTCCCGCATGACCGACCGGCAATTCGAGGCGGCCGCCCGGCAGATGTTCAACCAGGCCGAAAAGGGCAAGTCCTAATGGCCGACGATGCGACAACCGACGCGAGTATGGGGGATAGTCAGACCGCTGCGACGCCCAGGCCGCAGACCGCTCCAGCGCAGGACTCTGCGCCGCAGGACCCTGCGCCGGAGGCTGCTCCGCAGCCCGAAGGGCCTGCGGAGCCAAGCTCGACCATCGACGACCTGATGGCCGAATACGAAGCGGCGGTGCCGTCAGCGAAGCCATCTAAGCCTGCATCACAAGCTGCGAAAGCGAGCGGGGCAAGTCAGGACGAGGGCAGCACCGATCCGCGCATTGGTGCTCTGATCGACGTTGTACGCGCCCAGCAGCTGGAGCGGTTGCAAGCCCGGGAAGATGCGGACGCGCGCAAAGTGATGAGCGACGCCAAGCAGGCGATCGCCGAGTTCGCAGGCAAGGTGCCGGAGGATTTCGCCGAGCGTTGGTTGATGTCGGAATACCAACTCAACCCCCGGCTGAGCACCGCTTGGAGCCAGCGCCATGAGAGCCAGGCGGCACTTGCGCGCGCCGAACGGGCTGTCGAGCGGGCCCTGAAGGATCTCCATAGGGCGGTACAAAATGTACCAGAGGCGAAAGCCACGGCGGACCAAGAGGCGGTGACCGCGGCTCTGCGAGGCGCCTCCGGCAGCCAGCCGTCAGGCGCCGCGCCCGACTATGGCCGGATGACCGATGGCGAGTTCCGCAAGTCGGTCGAAGACGAGCACGGCTACACGCCGGGGGTTTAGGGGAGCGAATTCGACTTCCGCTATAGCGAGCGCAAGCTGACCGATGTAGCGCGAACGGGGAATGCGTTGGTGGGGATTGGACGATCTCGAAAAAGGACTCTACGTCAAAGACTTAGCTAACCTCTTGATTCTTATCGTAGAATCAGTATATTGTATTTTGGTGGGCAACGCCGGAGGCAACTCGTGTTGTGGGTATCTTCAAGTCCCACGGCGGCCGCACAGGACGCTCGGCCCCTATGAAGCCGGGCTATCAGCCTGCGGTTTATTCGGGTCCGGGGGCCCACCATTGTTTTGGGTAGCCGTAATAGCGAAATATTTCCTGCTGATCTGGATCTAGTTTAGCCAGCTTAAAGTTTGGCATGAGCTTTAAGCCATAGCCTGAGATCTCGCCATCCCGCGTGTCGGGGTGCCGAGCCATACGTTTCTTTAGCAGTTTGGCGAACTGCGGATCGCAGCCCCCCGTATCGTGCTTGTCGCACGCCTTAAAGAACGCGCTTGCAACCGCGTCAGCAAAGTGAAGGCCCAGTCTTTCCTTGTGATTGTGTACTTCCAACAGGCTTGGGTGCATCACCTCCCAGCATAGGTCGCCCAATGGCAGAACCAACTTCTCGGCCTGGCTGCGCATTTGCAGCCAACTGTAGTAGGCGTTCATTTGGGCGTAGGACAGGCCACCACGATTGCTGTATTCGATTTTAAGCTTCTTGGGCTCCCCGAATCGAACAATTGAGTCCTCTTTGACGAAGAGTGTTACACGTTCGAGCAGCAACCGAGTGAGCCAACAATAGAACCAGTTATCGTCAGAAAGCTTGTCCGCATAGGGGTTCTCGTACCCCTTCATATTCTTCTTGTTTGAGGCGACAGCAAACACGCGAAATGGCAAGCTGGCCAAACTGGTGCAAACGACACGCTTCTTGGCTGGGTTTAAGTCGCGAAAATGGAAGCCGTACTTCTGATGGCCGTGAAAGCCGCTCACGATATCTTTGACCCAAGTCGGGACACTCGTCTCGCGATGCGAAAGTATTACTGTCGCGCCAATGACCATCCATTCGCTTGATCCCTTCTGGTCGATTGGCTTGACCGTGTTAAGCCCTGGATCGCCAGACTCATCGACATAAGCGATGTAGTGATACTCTTCCTGATTAGCTGGATTAGCCATAAGAATGCGAAATTACAGCAGACGAGCCGAAGGACACACAATGTCACTGCTTCATTGACGCCGCTCGTAAACTTGTTGCCGAAAAAAAGACGAAGCGGCATTCGAGCGTAAGTTGAAGCGGATTGCAAAGGCACCACCACCGGAAAACGAATCGAGCAAGAAGAAAGCCCTGGCCAGGTGAGCCGGGGTTTTTGTTTAGAGAGCCCAATCCATAAGTTTTGATCTTCGTACTAATCGGGACGAAATCCAGCTAACACTGACGGAGAATCTAGAGCTTCTTGAAGGGCAGTCACCGCTTTTTGAATCGCCTGCCGCCCAAGCTTCCTTTGATCTTCTCCCGCAGATCGAATCCCAGGTGCGCCAATTTCTAAATGGATTCGTGGAGGATCGTGGCGAATTAGATAAATCTTGTCGTTCGTGGGATCGCCAGCGTCGCCTGTGACCCCTACGTGCCAGCCCGATGGTTCAGTCATGGAAGCTTCCTCACACTATGGGTAGAGCAATCGCCGGTGACGGCAATGCAGGTAGGTATGACCTACACAGTAAGCCAGATGGCATTTATTTCAGTGATGGGCGGTTTGTCCCAGCTTGTTACGACGCCTTCATGCGCGTTGATGACCGCAAGCCGGTCATTGGCGTCCATAACCGAGACAACTTTGTTAAAGGCTTGCTCGGGCGAGAGGCTAGTGTGGACGTAAAATAGCGAGAGCTGGAATTGATGCCATTGCCCCAGCGATTTTATTGTGTCCCTTACAGCTTCATAATTCTGACCTGGTTGCATTAGGTCGTAAGCAATAAACAAATTGAACGCCATTTCTTTCATTCCTCTGCCGATTGACGGAATGAAAGCTTGGACCGATTCGAGCGGGGTCCACAAGGTACATGGTTGTCGACCGTTTGGACCCCGCTGCCAATGCCGCCCAGCTAGTCCGCCCGCCCAACCTTGGCGGCAAGCTTGCACACATCCCAACTGTGCTAGCATTCCTTAGACCGGGCCGCACCAATTGCGGCTCGAGCCAAGGGGGTGCGGACGGTGCACAGTTTCGGCGTCTATCTGGGCGCCATGATCCCAACCTTCCTGTTCAGCAGGGCGCTGCTCTGGATCGTGCGGCTGGCGACCAAGCAACCCGCGGCCGGGCCCGGCGTGCTGGCGGGAGCCAATCTGGTCTCGCTGGTGCTCGCCACTGCGATCGCGAGCGCCAATATGCCCGCTTTCAGCCTGTCAGCTATGCTGAGCGTGCTCAGCGTCTACGTGCCGCCCCAGCTGGTCTGGTTCGGCATCGATTTCTGGCGTTGGAACAATGGCATGGCCCCGCTGGTCTCAGGCCTGCGGCGGCGAAGCGACACCGACGACGCCAAGATGTAAGGCCAGCCAAACGCCAAGGGATACGACTGAGGTCATGACAAAGGAAGTCGTCAGGCAAGACGTAAAGGGCCGCTACGACGCATGCGCCGAGCGGGGTGGTGGAGTGGGAGCGGTTTGCTGCCCCGGTGAAAGCCCCGCCAGTAGAAGCTTCGCCGCCGAGCATGGGCTCTACAGCGGGCAAGAGCTTTCGCTTGTCCCCGAAACCGCCCTCATTCTCTCCCGTGGCTGCGGCAACCCGACCGGATTTGCCGATCTTCAATTGGGCGAGACGGTCGTGGACTTCGGGTGTGGTGCTGGCATCGACGTTGTCCTTGCTGCCCGCAAAGTCGGCCCGGGCGGTAAAGTGATCGGCGTCGATTTCGCCCCCCACATGATCGAGCGCGCGAAGCGGGCGGTGACCGAGGCGGACCTGACGGAGACAACGGAGTTTGTTGTCTCGGACCTGGAGCGTATGGAGCTTCCCGACGGCATCGCCAACGTGGTGACATCCAACTGCGTCATCAACCTGTGTCTCGATAAGGAGGCCGTGTACCGCGAGGCCTTTCGCATCTTGAAACCCGGGGGGCGGTTAGCCATTTCCGACATCGTCTATGCCGGAAAGATCGATCCCGGGGTCCAAGAGCGCTTTCAATCGATCCGGGCAGGATGCGTGGGCGGTGCAATCGAAGAGAATCGATATTTTCGGATCGTTCGGGCCACTGGCTTCACAGAGCTTGAGGTCGTAGCACGCCAGCCACTCCAGCCGATGGAATTGGAGCAAATGGCGTGTTGTCCGGGACCGGAATTCAGCCCCGTTCCCGCGAAGGAAGATATCGCTTCCGTGCGGGGCAAGGTTATCAGCACCAAGTTTCGGGCCAGCAAGCCAGTGCGAAGCTAGTGCGGCTCGGCCGGCGGCCTGCCCTCTGATTAGCAAGCAGCTAAGCGCCGACTATTCTGAAGCGGGGCTTCCACCTGCGCCTTGCCCCTTACCTGCCCCAGGGCCAACCTCCATGTATCCTCCGGAGGCATTCGGAGCGGCTTGCTCGGGGGCCGCAGTCGTGGCGGGCGCCCGCATCTGCTGCGTCGTAGTCGCTTCAGGCTCCGGCGCCGTTTGAGCCTGCTCCTGCTCACCGCAGGCCACCAACGCCAATACGGCGCTCAACGCTAGCCATCTCACTTTAATCATTGCTTCAACTCCATTGCGCACCTGCTGACACGGAGTACAGCATGGGGGACTGGCCTGATTGAGGCTATGGCCCGAATGTTCTGTTGCCAGCCCCATTGAACCTTTTCCGCCGACGTCGCGACCAACCGATGCAACCGGACGTGGCCATGAACGCCACGCCCATGTTCTGTCTGAAAGTTAGGAGGAAAGACGATGTGCTTGAGCAAGAAGATATTGGCGACTTCGGTTGGATTGGCAACGGCGGCCATGCTGCTCGTTGGAACGTCTTCAGCCTACGCCGCGTATGTAGACAAACCCCGCTCGAAGTCCATAACAACGGGAGGTCTGCTGCAGTCCGATCCCATCAATAAAACTTTCGATTTCGTAGTGATTTTTACTGTTAGTGCCGAGGCCATTACTGTGCCCGGCAAGGACGTTGCGAGCCTCAAGCTCAGCGTTCTCTCGAAAGGCCCCAATGGCAAAATAAATAACGTAGCCGATTGTGCAGAGGTGAGGACGCCGGTAACTCGCACGGGCTTCAACCTCAAGCAATCGGCGACCTGCGTGCATAAGTTGGACAAAAAGTCGGGATTGGGGTCTTACGTCCTGCAGGCCTCTCATAGAATGCATCACGGTGCCAGTGTAAAAATGACCATGGACTGGGTGATTATTACCCGTCCCTAGCTTGCTTAAGCATCTAGTGCTTAGCTCGTCCGTCGGGCCGGGCCTTGTCCGTCTGGGTCAGCACCAGATCAGTGCGGCTCGGCCGGAGGCCTCCGCCTAAACGTCCAGCGCGTCGATAGCTTCGCCACGATCGCCTTGGCCATCAGGCGCAGCACGCTCTCGGGCTGTTGTTTCTTGGCCCGGTGGGGCGAGCGCTTCAGCGCCATCTCGATGTCGAATTCGAGGTGCTTTTTGTCGTCCCACTCGTCCATAATGGCAGCTTAGCCGGATTAGAACAAATTAGGAACATTTACGTGGAAAATTCGCTGCTGTCGCAGTGATGTTTCTTTTAGGGCCATGGCGATATCTCAGAAATTGACGAGTTTTCCGGTCTGGGACCGCACAATCCGGTGGTTCCATTGGATCAACGTTCTGTGCGTGATCGGCCTGGCTGCAATCGGCATTGCCATTCTTTACAACAAGGAGCTAGGCGTTTCTGCTGAGGGAAAAGTCCTGCTCAAGACCATTCACGTCTGGATCGGCTATGTCTTTGCTATCAATCTTGGATGGCGGCTGATCTGGGCCTTTTTTGCCAAAGGCTTTGCCGGCTGGCGCGCGCTGGTGCCGGGCGGCACTGGATACGTCGAGGCTACCCGCAGCTATCTAACTGGCTTGGCCAAGGGCAATGCACCGCAATATTTGGGTCACAATCCACTCGGACGGCTGGCGGTAACCGTTCTGCTCGCATTGCTCCTTGTGCAAGCGGTTACCGGACTCGTACTTGCCGGCACGGACATTTACTTCGCGCCCTTTGGCGGCTGGATCGCGGCCTGGGTGGCAGCGCCAGGCGTGGATCCGGCTAGTCTCGTTCCAGGTGATATGACCGGCGTCGACGAAACCGCCTATAAATCTATGCGGGCATTCCGCAAACCATTCATCACAGTGCATTACTGGAATTTCTTTGCCCTTTGCGCCACCATCGTCGTGCACGTCGCCGCGGTTGTGTTGACCGAAATCCATGAGGGGGGCGGCATTATCAGCGCCATGTTCACGGGGCGAAAGACATTCGACCAAGAGCCCGTCGATCTGGACAAATTCTAAGGCGAGCAGGCGCAGGGTCGAACAAAGTCTGGCACTTACACATGTGCGATCGATAGAGCCAAACCCGTGCCCAAGGCGCTGTATGGCAGCCACTCGGGGTTCAGCACGCGTTCGCCGCTGGGAGCAGATCATGGAAGATGCGGGCCTCCGGATATTCTCGTACCTTCCCAATCCTCGGGTCTGGAAGGCGCAGATCGCGGGCGAGCTTTGCAACGTTCGGGTTGACGTCGTGGGCGACAAGCCCGCCAAGCTCCCCGACTGGCTCTGGGACTTCGACGCCCGGCCGCTGAGTGATGACGAACGCAGCGCCGGCAGCAAGCTGGCGCGATCGGGCCGCCGCGGCTTCGATGTAACGCTGTTCAAGACCGACAAGTTCCTCGAAGTCCATCCCTTCGGGACGGTGCCGGCCGCCTTCAGCCCCGACGGCGCGGTCGGGATCTTCGAGTCCAACAGCATTCTGCGGGCGGTGGCTCGACTCGGGGACGGGAGCATCGGCCTCTATGGCCGGGATCCCTACCAGGCCTCGCGCATCGACAGCTTTCTGGATGCCTCCCTGGTGTTTGCCCGCGAGGCCCAGGTCTACTTGCTCGGACTGGGCGAGACGACGTCAGCGCTCCAAGACCGCATGGCGGCGGCTTATGCCTTCTATCTCGATGGCATCGAGCGCGCGCTCGCGACCCACGACTTCATCGCGGGCAGCGACCTGACGCTGGCGGATATCTCGTTTGCATGCGACCTCGCCCAATTCCTGCAAGAGCAGCGCCGCCGCGACACGCTGGCCGCCCTGGGTCTGATGCCGGTCAGCAACGATTGCGCGACAACCTACCCCCGCGCCTTCGCCCACCTGCTCGCGCTCGGCGAGCGCCCGGAGTTCGAGAAGTATCTGGGTCCCTATCTGGACCGCTACCGCGAGGAGCAGGCGGCGAGTTCGGGGGCGGGCTGAGGCGGGACGCAGAAGGAAAGAAATGGTGGAGCCAGGCGGGATCGAACCGCCGACCTCGTGAATGCCATTCTTTGGTACAAAGTAGCCACGTCGCGCCAAAACCCTTCAAAACTCGTTGAATATCTTTCTGTTTTTGTTGCCTGAATCGGGTACGGCGGTGTATGGTGGCATATGGCGATATTTGGCTATCGAGCCAAAAGTGCTGCCTAAAATGCTGCCTTTTTAGGGATGGCATGCCCGAAAAGAACAAGCGGCGCACCTACGAGACGCCTGCCGAGATTAGGGCGCTGAAGCGGCCCGCGTCGGGCCAGGTCGAGTGGTACGACGCGGTTGCGCCCAAGCTTGACCCGCCCGCTTCTGGCCTTGGTGTCCGCGTCTCCAGCCGAGGCACCAAGTCCTTCACCCTGAACTATCGCTTCCTCGATAAGAAGAGGAACAAGCGTGTACCGCGCCGCGACACCATCGGGCGCTTCTCTGAAAACCACCCACCCCACGACGGCATACCGCAATGGCACCCACGCTGCCCCCTGACCCTCAAAGAGGCGCGAGCGGTGGCGGCTCATATGCTGAAATTGAGCGACGCGGGGATTGATCCCCAGGGCGAACGTGAAAGGGCTGAGGCTGACGAGGAGCGCGCCAGGGCCAACACCTATTCCAGCGCGGTTAAGCACTACGTCAAACGCTGGCACGTTCAGAGGGAAAAGAACACGAGCGCCGACCTCACCCAGGCTCGGCTCCTGCGGGTGAATCCACAATGGCACGACTTGCCAGTAGCCAAGATTACCCAAGGTGACATCGAGGCCACGCTGGATGAGGTCATGGATGACGGCAAGCGCTATGAGGCCAACCGCCGCTGGACCGCCCTTCGCCATTTCTTCCAATGGCTGAAGAAAAGAAAGATCATCGCCGAAAACCCAACCATCGATATCGACAAGCCGTGGAGCGGCGAGACCTCGCGTGAGCGGCACTGGGACAAAGACGAGCTGAAGGCAATTTGGAAGGCAGCCGACAAGCTTGGCGATGCCAAACGGGCGGCTTGGCTGCGCGTGATGATATTGACCGGCGCGCGCCCGAACGAAGTAGCCGGGATGCGGCGTGATGAACTAGACCTTGATGCTGGAGTCTGGATAGTGCCGCCGGAGCGGCATAAGACCGGCAAGCGTGTGAAGAGCGAAAATGTCTACGAGCTAGCTCCGCTGGCGGTGCGCATCATGAAGGGGCTTCTAGCCGCCGATCCGCCGCCCAATGGCAATCCGTATGTGTTCTACGGTGAGGGAACGCGAGCAGGTGACCCGAACTTTTTCACCCTTAATACGCGGCTGCGAAACCGCATCAAGATGCTCTCCAGGGTTCCCGACTATTACGAATACGCCGCGCGGCACACATTCGCCACGGGCTTAAAGGATGTGGTTAAGGCCCCACCCCACATCGTTGCTGCCTGTCTGAATCATCGGCCTAGGGGCGTCACGGCAGGCTACATGCACGGCAGTTACCAACCCGAGATGCGGGAGGCTTGCGAGAAGTGGGCCGACTATATCGAGCGCGTCGTCTATCCCAAGGACGTAGTGGGGCTGCATGGCTGAAAACCACGATGATGAGTTTTATGCGCGTCGAATGCGTGACCATGAGGCTGCGTGGCGTAGGGGCGATGCCAGGGCCTTATCGGACGTGGTCGGTATTTGTGGGTCTTATCGCCGCCCACTGCCCCAATGGGCGCGCGATGGCGTTCGCGCCTTCGTCGAGCATCATCGAAGCAAACCTAGCAAGCGCGACCGCATCCATTACACTCGCTGGGACGCGGTGCAGGAAATCCGCGACCGCAAAGATGAGCTGAGCAGCCTTGGCTACGGCACAAAGTGGACCGATGGCGCAGTTTTCGAGACGGCCTCAGAAGCTTTGGCAGGGACCGAGGCCGCCGGCAGCCCAGACACGGTTCGCGCATCCTATATGCTTGTCCAGCGCCTCATGAAAAGCGGTGAAGGGGATGATCGTTTCCGCCTCTAAATAGGGGTAACTTTTCGCCGCCAACCCTACCCTAGAAAGCCGCAGCAAACGCTTCCTAGATCAGGTCTCCAAATCCAACCACTGGTGATTACGGAGACCTATTCATGTCCACCACAGATGTCCCGGCGGGGGCCCAGCTTGGGTCTCACAAGACCGTCGAAATGATGCTGGATTGTAGCAGCTCGACTCTACGGCGTATCCGGCTTGACCCCTCTCTCAACTTCCCAAGGCCCGTTCTGACCTTCGGGCGGCCTCGCTTTCGGCTCTCAGAGATCGAGCGCTGGATCAATGAGCAGGCGCAGCAGTGTAGGGAGGCGCGGTGACCCATGGGGACACAAAGAAAAAGGGCCGCGCCTTTGCCCAGGCGCGAGCCCCAATCAAATGCTCAATCTTGTGCCGAACACAGTACCAAAAACTCACCAGAAGTTCAACCGAAAGCGCGGCTGACAGAGGTGCTTCTGGTTGAGATTCGCTGCGGTTCGATGCGTGCACGCCTTGCCCAGTATGACATGGACTCGGTTGGCACTGCCCTATCTCACGGCCTGATAAATGCCGAGCAGGCGATGGCCGAGCTTTACGACCGTGACGCCCTGCACTGGATGTTCTTGGAGGGCGCGCAATGAGCCGTGATCGAAAAGTCATACGGCTGGCCGACAAATACATTGCTGACGATGGTAGCGAGCCAGAGCCTACTGAAGCTGAGCTGGATGAAGTCACCCATGATCACGATCATGGTCGCATCCTGGGCATGCTTGGCGAATTGTCACCGGCGGAGTATGGGCGTCGGCGCGATGTGCTTGCGGCCGACCTCGACACCACGCGAGGTTATCTCGACCTGGAATACAAAGAGCGCCGCAAAGCGGCAAAGGCTAGCGCCAAGACCACCGAGATAGACGATTGGTCAGTAGAGCCGTGGCCCGATCCTGTAGCGGGCGGCGATCTCCTAAACCGCTTGTCGGCGACTGCGGAAGATCACCTCGTGTTACCGCCTGGCGCCGCCGACACGATTGCGTTGTGGACTGTGTTTGCGCATGTGCATGACGCCTTCCCGATTTCGCCCCTGCTGGCCATCACCTCCCCAACACCCGAGTGCGGCAAGACAACCCTTCTGACCTTCTTGGGCGGTGTTGTCCCGCGCCGATTGCCCGGCGCCAACATCACTGCGGCGGCATTATTCAGGGCAGTCGAGAAATGGCGCCCAACGCTTCTGATCGATGAGGCTGACACATTCCTGCGTGAATCCGACGAGCTGCGGGGCGTGCTGAACAGCGGACACCAGCGGGCGAACGCTTACGTGATCCGAACCACGGGCGAAGATCACGAACCAGCACGTTTCCACACCTGGTCGCCTAAAGCCGTTGCGTTGATCGGCAAGCTGCCACCGACGTTAGCGAGCCGGGCCATTCATATCGAACTCAGACGCAAGACTGCTGCGGAGCATGTTGAACCGCTCCGGCTCGATCGCCTCGATCACTTGGCGCCGCTTCTCCGCATGGCTACGAGGTGGGCCGCCGACAACATGGAGAAACTCAAGGAAGCCGAACCCCTGATGCCAAAAGCGTTGTCAGGCCGGGCTGCCGACAATTGGAGGCCGCTTCTCTCCATCGCCGATCTTGCTGGAGCAAATTGGCCGGAGCGCGCCCGACATGTCGGGGAGAGACTTAGCGCGTCCCGGACCGAGGAGACGGTCAACATCATGCTGCTGGAGGATGTTCGACGAATCTTCACCGAACGTGGCGCCGACCAGATTACCACCGGCGACATGATTTCGACCCTGGTGGCGATGGAGGATCGGCCTTGGCCGGAATGGAGGGGCGGAAAGCCGATAACGCCGCGCCAGTTCGCGAAGCTGCTGGAGCCTTTCGAGATCAAGCCGGACCAGCTCTGGATCTCGGGTGCCAAGCATCGCGGCTACGGGCGAGATCGGTTCTCCGATGCCTTCACAAGATACCTAGGCGTTTTATCCGGTAGTCCGGTAGACCCCAAGGAAACCGCCGATTATCGCGCATTCGATCCGGTAGGCCCGCGAAAGCCACTACCGGATAGGAGCGTCCAAAAATCGCAGAATTCTGCGGATCCTACCGCTCTACCGGGTAACGTGCCCGGGGCAGGCCAAGAGGACGAACAAGACGCCTTTGAGGAGCGTGCCGCCATCCTTGAGTATGACGGTGGTCTAACTCGCCAGCAGGCTGAAGATGCTTCGCGGCGAAGCTCATAATTGCCCCCGGGAGGAGGGGTGGTACGGCCTTCAAGGACGGACGGCGGGGCGCGGGGTTCCCGCAGCTACCATAAATGGCCCCAAAAAAAGTTTCAGGACGGAAATATGGGAGAGCGAGGCCGAAAATCGGCAGCGGACTTGAGTGCAGTGACGCTCACGGAGGTGCATGTCAGCCCCGATTCTCCTTACGATTTTACGGGAGAACAGGCTGAGATCTGGCGCGCGATATGTCTGCTTTAGCCCCAAAAGCAGACATGGTCGGCACCATCACTCAATGTCTGCTAATAGCCAGAAGCGGACATTGGCGGTTCCCAATTGTTCCGTTGCGATCGGTGGTTCAAAGTTCAGGCTGACAAAGGGCTAGGCAACGACTTCACTAAGCCCTTACATGAACAGCGGCGGTAATCATGGAGTGGTACTGGATCGCACTGATCGTCAGCCTGTTCACGCCGTTTGTAGTAAATGGCGGTGCCATGCGTGATGCCTTCGAAGAAGGCGGTCTTTGGCGCGTGCTATGGGTATGGTTGAGCTATTGGGCATTAACCGCGCCGGTCGTATTCCTTGTAATTTGGCTCGGAGACAAGTTCCTCTAAATATGGCACGCACTCACCGCTCCCCTATAGGAGATCCATGAAATGAACCTATGGCGGTCCCTTGTTCAGTCCCTCGCCGCGCTGATGGTCCTTGCATTCCTCGTGGCGCCGTCCGCGGGACAAGACTACGACTTGGTCATTCTCAAAGGCCGCGTCATGGATCCGGAGACCAATCTCGATGCGGTCCGCAATGTCGGTGTCAGGAATGGCAAGATTGCTGTGATCACTGAGGACGCGATCAGCGGCACCGAGACCATCGACGCCAAAGACCACGTGGTGGCGCCGGGATTCATCGACACCCACGTGCACATCGTCGATCACCCATTCGGGCAGAAATTGATGCTGCGTGATGGCGTCACCACGCCGCTGGATCTGGAGGTGGGCGCTTTTCCCGTGGATCGCTTCTACGACCAAATGAAAGGCCGGTCGCAAACAAACTATGGCGCCAGTGTTTCAACAATCGGAATTCGCGAGAAGGTCTTCAACCCAAAATACGATTCGAAAACGGGGATCGTCACCACTGACATCTTTGCCAAGGACGAACATTCTTTCGTCGACATGAAGTGGTCGGCGAGCGTTCCGACGGAAAGGCAGATCGATGAGATCAATGCGCTGATCGAACAAGGCCTGAAGCAGGGCGCCCTCGGCGTGGGGGCGCCGGTCGGATACATGGTGGCCGGCGTCACCTCGCAGGAAACGGCGTCTTGGCAGCGCTTGGCCGCGAAATACGGCAAGGCCACGTTCCTCCACGGCCGCTTCTCGAGCCAACAGGCGCCCACAACGGGGATTCTGGGCTTTGAGGAACTATTGGCCAATGTCGGCGTCTATGGCGGCGGGCTGATGCTGCAGCACATGCACCAGCAGGCGCTGGCACAGACCGAAGATGCGCTAAAGCTCGTCGATGACGCCCGCAAACGAGGCCTTTCGGTCATCGCCGAGATCTATCCCTACAATTTCGGCGCGACGATCGTCGGTGCCGACTACCTGCGGCCCGACAACTACGGCCCCAATATGGGCCGCTCCTATAAGGACATCATCGAGACGGCGACACTGAAGCCATTGACCAAGGAACGCTACGAGGAGTTGGTCAAAAGCAATCCCGGCACT
>Ga0315336_1001163_pt1 | contig 55584 bp, 52 predicted proteins | sample ASW5metaG_FD_204512 | JGI IMG/M metagenome (GOLD analysis project Ga0315336, IMG submission 204512) | Ammonia-oxidizing marine archaeal communities from Monterey Bay, California, United States - ASW #5 | ecosystem: Environmental > Aquatic > Marine > Intertidal zone | place: USA: California...
CGCCACCGCCGCCACCGCCGCCACCGCCACCGCCGCCGCCACCGACGGGACCACTGTCGCCTGATGTCGCTCGTGAAACGCGTGACCAGGTAGACACGACCGCGACAGGGCCCGCGCCGGAGGAGAGATGCGCTGAAAGTGGATCAATGAGCGATGGGGAGGTGCAGATTGGTTGTCCGGCGCAAGCCGAAACTCAACGCTAGGGGTCGGTCATATAGTTGCGAGATGCGGCCTACGCATGCTTCCACTTTCGGCCATGAATCCCGAGTAAATGATCTAACACTTTGAAAAGATGGCGCACCCGACAGGATTCGAACCTGTGACCTCTGCCTTCGGAGGGGGGAGGAATGGACTACTCCTAGGTTGTCCTGAATAACTCACGTTTGCGTAAACTTCTAATTTTTAAGCTATTTGTAGGAAATATCCTTGCCTGAATTGAAACGAAGTGGCATGAAATTACCCATAGGTACCTACCTAAGGCCTACCCAAGGGAGCCCGTTTCATCGCCAAGCCCAAACTCACAAAGACCGTTGTCGATAGGCTTGAAGAACGAGACAGAGAATTCGTGGCCTGGTGCGGCGCATTGCCAGGCTTCGGCGTTCGGGTACGCCCTACGGGCCGTAAATCGTTTATTGTACAATACGATTTCCATGGACGGAGCCGTAAAGTGACCGTCGGAACATTCGGTACTTTAACCGTCGAAGAAGCTCGAGACAGAGTGCGTCAATTATTGGCAAAAGTTCAATTAGGCGAGGATGTTGCTGCGAAGCCTGTAAAAGAGGAAAACCCAACTATTGCTGATTTGTGCGATGAATATTTATTGAAGGGCTGCCAGCACAAGAAAGCTTCGACTGTAGCAACCGACAACGGGCGTATCGAACGCCACATAAAACCGTTGTTAGGCATGGTCAGGGTTCAAGATTTGAAACGGCGCAACGTTGATGATTTCTTCAGCGACGTGGCCGCCGGTAGAGGAATTGAGGTCAAAGGCGGTGCAGGAACCGCCCGGCGCAGTGTTCGGCTGCTAGGCGGCATTCTCACGTATGCGGTGAACCGGGAGTACATATCGGAGAACCCACGAAAAGGCGTTAAAATCGGGAAGGACAAGAGCGGCGAACGCTTCCTGTCCGTCGACGAACTTCGTCGACTTGGCGAAACGTTGCGTGAAGCTGAAACTGTTGGATTGCCCTGGCAATTCAATGGCGGAGCTCAATCCAAACATCGGCCTAAGAATCCCGAAAACCAACGCGAAATCATTTCGCCGCATGCCATAGCCGCTATTCGGCTGCTTCTGTTGACAGGCTGTAGAGTGGGCGAAATTCTTACCTTGCAGTGGTCGCAAGTAGATTTGGAACATGGATTCCTTCGCTTGCCCGACTCAAAAACGGGTAAGAAAGAAATAGTTCTTGGCGCATCAGCACTAAAAGTGCTGGTGGGCATTCCACGCGTTGGAGGTAATCCCTACGTCATTGCCGGTAAAGCCCAGGAAAAACCGCGAAGTGATCTGAAGCGTCCTTGGAAACGTATCGTTGATGCTACAGGCTTAACAAACTTACGTCTTCACGATTTGCGGCATTCTTATGCGTCAGTTGGTGCTGCATCTGGCATGGGACTACCAATCGTCGGTAAACTCCTAGGCCACGCCTCACCCGCAACCACGGCACGATACGCGCATCTAGCTGATGACCCATTGCGGCGGGCATCCGATAGCATTTCCCATTCAATCGCCGCTGCTCTTAATGGAGTCAGCAATAGCGCAAACTAGCGTACTTTGAAGGTGGCATTGCCGATGTATGATGTTGATGAAGGCGTGCCTATTCCTGAAACGAAACGTGAAAAGCTGCTCAAGCGAGCTAGGCAAATTTACGCTGAAGGTAATGTTGGTAAAAGCACTGCAGCAAAATTGGCGATTGCGGAATTAGGCTTATGGCCAATGGTGCAGAAACAAAGCGCAATTGATTATTTGCGTAACAACATTCTTGGCGAATAAATACAGCGCGAGCTCCGACCGAACCCGACTATCTAGTGCCATCCCCAAGAAATGACGGAGATGGAAATGAATGATCAAGAATACATGCGTCGCAGAGCTGCCGCTGAGTATCTTCAAAAACGTTATGGTGCATATACAAACGAGACTTTGGCGAAGCTAGCTTGTGTGGGTGGCGGACCGCGCTATCGCAAAATGGGTGCCTTCCCCCTTTATACGCGCTCTGACCTTGATGCCTGGGCAGAGTCGAGAATGAGCATGCCGGTTGCTCATAGTTCTCAACTTAACCGCAATCGTCCGAACAAATGAGCAAGAAATACAAGATCGTAAAAGGAGCTGAGATACCTGCACGCCATCATTCTCATCAGCCAAAATTTCCATTTAGCCAAATGGAAATTGGAGACAGCTTCTTTGTACCGCAAACCGACATCAGGGAAGCCGCAGCCCGCGTGCAATGCTCAAAATGGAGCCGAAAGCTAGGCAGGCGCTTTCGAGTTAGGAGATTTGATCAAATTGATGCTCAATTCTGGCGTGAATCCTAGAAAATATAATGCATATAATAAGGAGTATAATTCTAAGTATCTGAATTGGTACACTTATAATGGATATAACAAATATAATGATTGAGCTTGATAAAGGAAGGGTACTCCCGCAGTCCGACCTTCAGAATGCTCCGTGTATTATATTTGTTATATCATTATATATTCTTCCTAAAGTCCTATTTTTTATAGGTTATTTTGTATAATGGATCATCATATTTCGATATATGTGGGCATTCGGTTCGATTGTCCAAATGTTGACGATCTGGTTCAACTTGTCGCCAGCTAAGCAGTTGGATATGAGAACGAGATATGAACGCCAACGTTAGTCAAATCCTGTCGCGGCCATCCAGCCTGTCAGGCTTTTGACCCATTCAACCGGCTGTTCAGCAAATGGCTGCAGCTAGAGCTGAAGAGCGTGGTGCAATCTTCACTCGGCGCGAAGTGGTCGACAGAGCGAAAAGCGGGGCCCAATTACAGGAAACTTGGATGGGTCGGGCGACGCGCACAATCTTGTTTGTCGCCATGCCCTGTCTAACGATTTAGCGGGTGTAGAAGGAGGCTTTTCGGTGCCTACAGGCCAAGCTTCAGGTATTCCCGTATTGCGTGAGCATCTGAAACTAGGCCGTCGATTGCGTTGTCGAATGTTGGGATGGATGCCGCACCAATCTTTTCGCGCATGTAGTGGCCCATATTGTCAGCGTGAAAATTTTCGAATGAAACCACCTTTGACAATGCAGTGTAGAATCGCGCTTTGTCCAAGTCGTGGCCAGCATACCAAGTTTCATGTTCCATAAAGCCGTCGAACACTTCATACATAGCAATCCCCTAGATTATATTTCGCGACCTCAATTAGGCGAGTGCCGTGGCGATCAAAATAGCCAAAACTTAAATAACTTCAATGATGTTATTCGCCTCCTTCATTCACCTATCCTCGTGTGGACAGGCTATGAGTGGGTCACACTAGGAGGTGTTTGGGGACCCTACATCATCGAGCATAGACGAATGCGTATATTGCAATCAAAATAAGAGCTGCCTGGAAATTTCAGTATAGCATCAACTAAACAGCGACCATCTTTTGGTCCCATACGCTCACGCTTTCATTTTTATAACGAAATGAATATTGATTTTACTATACGCAATAAGCAAGATTATTTGCACAAAGGGAGAGACATACAGGTGCATTTTCGTTTTCGAGTAGCTATTTGAACGACGATGGCGCTCAGACCAATCAACGAACTGCTCGCGGAAGCAAAGTCTAATGGGAGGAGGATTGCCCTCGTCCTGACTGCACTTGATCTCGAGCTGCAGGCTGTCTTGGCGCACCTGACTGAGGTTGTCTCCGTACTGGGCCGCAACGGAACGATTTACGAGTGCGGCATATTCCGCGACAACGGAGAAGAATGGCTAGTCGTCCTGGTCGAAACGGGCGCCGGGAACCATGAAGCGCAAAACGCTGTCACTAACGCGCATATGGTAATCGAACCCGACCTCCAGATATTCGTTGGCGTCGCTGGCTCTCGAAAGAAAGACATTCCGGTCGGAAGCGTGGTTGCCGCAAGTCTAATCTACAGTCCTTACGGCGGAAAATACGATGAAGAGGGCTTCACGGCTCGGCCTCGCGAACACCATGCGCACACCAGGCTTCTCGAAGCCGCTCGCAAGGTTAGACGCGACAAGAAATGGATCGAACGCATAAAAGAGCTTGCTGATCGCAAGCTTCCTCTTCTGGCCGACTACCCATGTGACTTTCCTCCCATCGCCGAAGTGGCGCCGGCAGTTTCAACCGAAGCGGTTTCGGCCAGCAAAACAAGTGATCTCGAGCTCTTTATCGCTAAATACTATGGCGACGCGTGTATCGTTGAAATGGAGGGTTATGGCTCCCTGTTTGCCGCATATCGCGAAGAAACACCCGCTATCGTGATCCGCGGCGTGTCGGACATGGCTGAACACAAGGAAACAGAGGCCGACAAACTTCTTCAACCGGTGGCTGCTGCGCACGCCGCTGCCTTCGCGTTCGAGCTGTTAGCATGGTGGACTGAGCTTTACCCAAGGTTATCATTGCCGCCGTCGACTGATGAATCTGATATGGCCGATGCGACACGTCCCGGCGCGACTTCGGAACAATCAAAACAATCGACAAAAGGATTGGCGGGCGCTCGCTACGTCCTCAATCTTGACGCCGAGGTGGGGGCGGTGTCGGCCGAACGCGTCGCGGCCATTGAAGCAATGTTACGCGAACTCTCCGGCGAGCCAGGCATCTCCGTAGAGGGTATAAAGGAAGGTTCGCTCCGCCTGATCGTGTACGATCCGACAGCAGCGCTTGAGAGAATTGGAACGGACAAGCTTCGCGAAGAATTCGATAGCCGATTCTCGCTCCACCTCTTTGGTCTTGTGCCCGAACATAGCCTCGATGAGCTTGAGGACGTCGCGGAGGAGTTGCGATTAGCATCTCATGACCTTCTGTCTTGGTCGGATACCTTGCCAGACGGGGAGCAGTTCGAGCGACCGGAGCTAGAGCAACTACTTGCTCTTTCGAACAACCGCGACCACTCGGCCACGGCACTAATCGGAGACCCGGGTTCTGGTAAGTCCGCGCTTCTAGCGATGCTCGGGAAACGGTTGGTAGAAGCTGGTCATCCCGTTCTCGCCATCAAGGCTGATCTGCTCGATACCGACGTCACGAACGAAGCTGACCTGAAGGAGCTTCTAAATCTTTCCGAGCTCCCCTCGTCGCTGCTGACGCGTCTTGCGGCACTGCGGCCTACCTTTCTTCTGATCGATCAGCTCGATGCTTTGGCGGGGTACCTCGATCTTCGCACCGGGAGATTGAACGTCCTGCTAAATCTTGTCCGGCGTCTGGGCAAAACCTACAACATTCACATCATCTTGTCCGCGCGGAAGTTCGAATACGAGCACGATGTCCGCCTGCGCGCGATATCTGCTGAGAGCCTTCAACTGCAGCTGCCCGGCTGGAGCATGGTGCTCGAACTTCTCGAATCGAAAGGCATTGCGGCGGAAGGCTGGCCGACCGATGCTCAGGAGGTTCTTCGATCACCCCAGGCGCTCGCAATCTATCTGCAGCTGGATGAAAAGGTTCGTTCCGAGCCACTACTGAGCTACCAGTCGATGCTCGACTACCTATGGGATGAGCGTGTTTTGGCAGGATCGGATGGCGCAAAGCGTTCCCGCGTCGCGACAGACCTCGCTGATCGGATGGCGGCAGAGGAGAGTCTGTGGCTTCCTCGCGCGCAGCTGGATGAGATTAAACCCGAGATCGATGCTCTTGTCGCACTAGGCATTCTCACCCGGAATGCAGCAGGATCGAGCGTAGGCTTCGCGCATCAGACCGTTTTCGACTATGCGCTTGCCCGCGCATTCGCGAAAGAAACAGGCAGGCTCTCCGCCTTCGTCCTCGAACGACAGGCCTCCATTTTCTGTCGACCGAAAGTCTGGGCCGGGCTGACGTATCTTCGGGGTGCGGATCCGACCGGTTACGAAGAAGAAATTGACTTACTATGGAGCACTAACGGATTGCGCCGTCATCTGCGCTTGCTGTTGATTGAATTCCTTGGTCAGCAGCGGTTGCCGACCGATTCCGAAGAAACGCTTCTTCTGTCGGCTTTCTCGCTGGAAGAAGATCGTGCACTCGCCTTTCGTGCGATCACGGGAAGCCCTGGATGGTTCGCTCGTCTCGAACGCTCGGTCATTGCGCAGGCAATGCTCGATGAGGGAGCTCCGCGCGATTGGGTGGTGAATGTTCTCTCCAGTGCGATCGATTTTATGGCGGACGAGGTAACCAGCCTCATTCAAAGCCATTGGCTTCCCCAACCTGAAAACGATTATCGATCTTGGTCGGTGCTCCAGCAAGCCTCGATGTGGAGTGAGGCCATGCTTGAGGCGGGTGTCACGATCCTTCGTCGGTCTCAGGTCGCTCCCCTCTACATCGATCATGTGGCCGGATCCATTGGTGTCGAGCAGCCGACTGCCGCACTTCAGCTTGCCCGCGCGGCTCTGGATCGAGCGCTATCCGAGGCGAAGGCCGAAGGAGAGAGGCTCGCTTCACAGGCACCACCCGCAGATGCAAGCGCTTTTGATATCGGTGGTTGGGACGCGCGGAACGATCCGCGCCGCACAGTCAAGAATCTGCTGGAAACGTCGAACGAGTGGGACATGCTCCGCTCATTGGCGGAACGAGCGCCAGCGGAGACTCTCAAGATTCTTTGGCCGTGGTTCGTAGGCGCGCTCAAAGCCCTGTCGGCGCTTCGACCGGAGACGAGGGAGCGCCCCTTCTATCATCTGCAGTTTGAAGCAGATTTTCGCTTCGAGGGCGAGAACGGATTGGACCTACCCGAACCGTCCATACCGTCAGCGCTGCGGATAGCCGTTGAGCAGCTTGCGGCCCAGGATCCCGACCAATTGAGAAAATGGATTCTCGTAGCGAGCGATCTCGACTTTATGCCAGTACATCGGCTGATCGCGCACGGCCTTGAATGCAATCCCGCAGAGCAGGCGGCCAACGCGTTCGACTATTTGCTCGCCGACGAGCGTCGCTGGTCTTTGGGGCATCTCGAAGACTATAGCGCGACCACGACCGGTCTAGTCTCCGCGGCGGCTCCCTTTTGGACTCCAGAGCAAGTCTCGACGTATGAAGAACGGGTACGCAACTACAAACCTGCAGCGCCGGCTGATCTTCAAAATGCGGATGATCGTCGCAATTGGAGTCGGACTCTGCGCGATAAGCGTCTTCGGCTACTCAGGGCGCTTCCGACTAATCGGCGAACCCGGGAAACCGCAGAGCTGGTTCGCTCGGAGGAACGCGCTATCGGTGATGGCCGCACGGGCGTAACCTTCAGCGGCGTTTATTCACCGGCGTCGATTATGACGGCCGACGACATGAGCCGCGCCAAGGATGACGATATAATCAATGCCTTTCGTGAGCTTCCCGACGCAACGCGGTGGGATCACCCGAGGGACCACCGCAAGGGTGGCAATATCCAACTGTCTCGTGAATTCGCTAATTTCGCAAAGGTGCATCCGGACCGAGCGGTCAGTCTGATTACTCGGTTCGAGCCCGACTTCGGTGAACGAGGAGCAGGCTCGGCAATCGCTGCGATGGGAGATGTCGTCGATCCTGAAATGCTCCAAGACCTGATTATGACGCTGGCCCAGCGAAGTTTCGATAGCGTCGACTTTCAAGGATCGGTCGCGACCGCGATTGAGCGTTTGCTGGACCGAGATGTAGAGCTCGATAACACCATTATTGCAATGATGTCAGGATGGCTGTTGGCTGACGGCAATCGCGATGAATCGGTCGACGAGGACGACGACGACGAGCTGGCTGCGAATGACGATGATCCCGAGAGTCGAAGTTTACTCTGGGGGTATGGTGGCCTTTCCATCGTGCCGGGCAGTCCATTTCCTATTCTGCACGCGCTCGTTCGACATTTTCTCGCGCGTCAGGACTACGAAGGCCTTCATTCTCTCCTTCGGCAGTGCCTGCCTCTCAAGTTCGATCAAATTGTCTGGGCGCACCTGCTGCCGCTATTGCGGTTTGTTCGCCCCATGGAGGATATCGAGGGCGGCTCGGCGAGCGCGCTGATCCAAGATATTCTCACGCGTTACCCGGGTTTGATTGGAAATCGCGAGCTAGCGGTTTTACTCGGCAACATTCATTGGTGGGCCCCACAGTTGGTCGAGGAGGAACTCGGGCGCTGGAACAACTCCGACAGACGGGCCGTGCGACTAGGCTATGGTGAGTTGATCACGTTGATGGCCATCCTTCACCCTGACCGACCTTCTTTGAGTGCGGTGCTGGCCGAAATTCAATGCGGCGACGATGGAGATATTCGAGCGGGCGCGGCGATGACAGCGGTGAATCTCTGGGCAGAACCACAGCATCGATCCGCCACAACGGCGTTTCTGGTTGGACTCATACCGCAGGCCGGCGGGGCCGAATGGGAGGCTATCATCGACCTGTTCCGCATCGTTGACGACCTGCTTCCGGACGAGAATACTGCCCTGTTACTCGAGGCGATCGCGGATCACACAGCTTCGGCGCCGACCATTGACGCCACCTTTATTGTAGATCGGCTTCAGTCGCTCCTTCCCCACGAGGCATCTCTTGTGGCTCGTCTCGCGACCGCCTTGGTTGAAAAATGGCATAGCGATCTGGCAGACATCAGGACAGGAACCGCAGCGCAGGCCTCTGATCTCGTCGATCTAGCAGTGACATTGCATAGGCTTGGGCCCACCACTCGGGAGCAGGGCACGCACTTGTTCGAAAGGCTCTTGGAGATAAATGCCTATGAGGCGCGCGCAACGCTCGATCAAATCGACGGCCGTTTCCGTGGTGTATCGGCGTTGCGTAGACCGCGCCTGCCGCGCCGAAAGCGCCGCAGAACTCCAAACTCAAGATAGACTACAACGTCCCCAGAATCGGACGTCTCTCGTTGGGCGCAAATTGCGCCTTCCCTACCCATGACCTGCCTAGCAATCGCAATACATTTCAGAGCAGAGCAAAAATGCCGAAAAAGCTGGCGCACCCGACAGGATTCGAACCTGTGACCTCTGCCTTCGGAGGGCAGCGCTCTATCCAGCTGAGCTACGGGTGCGTGCGCAGAGCGCCTAGCAGGAAGCACACTGGCCCGCTAGCCCGTTTTTGCCTGTTTCCTGAACGCTGCGTTCATTCGTCTTCGGGAAATTCAATCGGCTGGAAATGGCCGAGGCCGCAGCTTGGGCCGCTTATCCCGCCACCGCCTGTACGGACCACCGTGATGATATCGGTCGAGCACAAACGGCTAAGCGATGTGCGGTAGCTAAAGGCTCCTTCGAACCCCAGTCCGCTGCACCGATTGGGAAGGGTGTTCCGGTATATCCGGCCGCCGTTCATGTGAAAATCGATTGTCCGGTCATCATGAACGCGCGTGTTGCGAATTCGGCTGAGTGAGACGCAGTTTTCAGCCGTGCCGACAGATCGCGCCTGTTGCCAACGGGGCACTTCGTCTTCTGCGGAGGAGGCGGCGGGAATGGTGAGAGCGGCGAGGGCGATTGCAGCTCCGGCGGCTGGGAAAGCAAGAAATGAACGGCGCATGGGCTTCTCCTTGTAATATCTGCATAGGGATGTGCAGATGAACGGCGGTTTAAGCGCTTTTCTTCTTGCTCGCTGGTTCGGCCGTTTTCGGCTTGAAGTTACATAATTCCGCAACCGCACAGCGCCAGCACTCCGGCGTGCGCGCTTTGCAGATATAGCGGCCGTGGAGCAGTATCCAGTGATGCGCATGCCGTTTGAAATCGGCGGGCGTGACTTTCTCCAGACCTTGCTCGACCGCAAGCGGTGTTTTGCCGGGGGCCAGGCCGGTACGATTGGAGACCCGAAAGATATGGGTATCAACCGCGATCGTGTGCTCGCCAAAGGCTTCGTTGAGAACCACATTGGCGGTCTTGCGGCCCACGCCGGGTAGCCGCTCCAGCGCCTCGCGGTCGTGTGGAACTTCGCTGCCATGCTCTTCGACGAGCATCGCAGCGGCCTTGATCACATTCTTCGCCTTGGTGTTGAACAGGCCGACCGTTTTTATGTGTTCCTTCAGCCCCTCTTCGCCGAGCGCGAGCATCTGATCGGGCGTCGTCACCTCTTCGAACAGCGCTTTGGTTGCCTTGTTAACGCCGATATCCGTCGCCTGCGCAGACAGTGCGACAGCGACGAGCAAGGTATAGGGATTGACGTAATTAAGCTCCGTCTCGGGCTCGGGATTATTCTCCGAAAGCCGGTGATAGAGTTCGTAGATATCGGCTTTCTTCACAACCCTAACACATCGCCCATTGCGTAACGCCCCTTGGGCTTGTCGGCGAGCCAGAGTGCAGCCTTGATCGCGCCGCGGGCGAAAATCTCGCGGCTTTCGGCGCGGTGGCCGAGTTCGATGCGTTCGCCGTTTGCGGCAAGGATGACCTGGTGATCGCCGGCGACGGACCCGCCGCGCAAAGATGCGAAGCCGATGGCGCCTTCCGTGCGGGCGCAGTCGAGGCCTGCCCGGCCTTCTTCTGCAATTTCGCCGACTGTTGTTTCGCGGCCCGCCGCTGCGGCTTCGCCGAGCAGCAGGGCGGTTCCCGATGGCGCATCAACCTTATGCCGGTGGTGCATCTCGACGATTTCGATATCCCACTCAGTGCACAGCCGGGCAGCCGCATCGCGCACAAGATGAGCGAGTAGGTTTACCCCGAGTGAAGTGTTGGCCGCCTGGAGAATGGCAATATCCTTGGCTGCTTCATCGATTTGCGCATGATGCGTTTCTCCAAGTCCTGTCGTGCCGATAACGATTGGCGTGCCGCTAGCGCGCGCAGCGGCGAGGTTCGCTTCAAGCGCGCCGGGCGCGGAAAAATCGACGAGCACGTCGCTGGCCGCTGCCAGTCGCGTGACATCGCCTCCGGCATCCACGCCGCCTGCATGGGCTGCGCCATCAGTGAGGAGCGCGGCGATGGTTTGACCCATCCTTCCTTCGCTGCCGATTATGCCAATATTCGTCATCATCTCTCTTTTCAAAACTCGCAAACGTCACACTCCATAATGCCGAACTTTCGTTCTTTTTCAAATTTGGGAGTGTGTCGTGTTTCGCACGGGTCATGACAGAAAGCGGCTCTCCAGAACAGACTTGCTTGCCCAATTTTGGAAGAGTCGTATGGTTGGGGGGATGGACGGGGTTCGCGATATTGTTGTTCTGACGGGGGCTGGCATTTCTGCCGAGAGCGGCGTGCCCACTTTTCGAGGTCCCGATGGGCTTTGGGAAGGGCAGCGTGTCGAGGATGTGGCGACGCCTGAAGCCTATCTCCGAAACCCCGATCTCGTGCTGGATTTCTATGATCAACGCCGCGCGAAGCTGGAGACGGTTGAGCCCAATCCGGCCCATGTCGCGCTGGGACGGCTGGATACCGAGTGGAAGGGCAAACTTCTCATCGTGACGCAGAATGTGGACGATTTGCATGAGCGGGGCGGGGCGAAACGGCTGCTGCATATGCATGGCGAACTGAATTCAGGCTGGTGCCTATCTTGCGGCGAGCGACGACCCTTTGCGGGCGAGATGGCGACGCGCCCGGCCTGCGAGGCCTGCGGCGTTGGCGGTCATGTCCGTCCCGATATCGTCTGGTTCGGCGAGATGCCCTATCGAATGGAGGAGATCGACGCTGCGATTGCCAGCTGCGATCTGTTCGTTTCGATTGGGACATCCGGGGCCGTTTTCCCTGCCGCCGGGTTCGTGCAGAGTGCGCGCTATGCGGGCGCGCAAACGCTAGAGCTCAATCTCGATCCGAGCGAGGGCAGCATCTTTTTCAACGAAAGCCGAATGGGGCGGGCGGGGGACCTTGTGCCGGAATGGGTGGATCAGTTGCTCGGCAGCTGAACTACTCCACCCAATCGAGCCCGATATCCCGGTATAGTGTCTGATCCTCTTCCCAGTCGGGCTTCACCTTTACGTGCAGGAACAGGTGGACCTTTTTTCCCAACAGCTCGGATAGCTCGGCGCGGGCAGTGGAGCCGATTTCCTTGATGCGCGCGCCGCGTTTGCCGAGCACGATGGCTTTTTGGGTCGGGCGGCCGACAAGGATTTGCTGGCGGATCTCGACAGAGCCATCCTTGCGTTCGGTATAGCTCTCCGTGTCGACAGCGCTGGCATAGGGCAGTTCGTTACGCAGCTGATGGTATAGTTGTTCGCGCGTAACTTCCGCAGCGAGCAGCCGCTGACTGGCGTCGCTCACCTGATCTTCGGGGAAATGCCAGACGCCTTCCGGGATGGCTTCCAACAGCGCGGCTTTCAGCTCAGCGACGCCATCGCCAGTAGTTGCCGAGATGAAGAAGGTGTCTTCGGGTTCGAGCAGCGCGTTCAGGCCTGCGGCAAGGCGGAGCAGCTCATCCTTCTTCGCGACATCCACCTTGTTGAGGATCAGCAATTTGGGCTCGGGACGTTTGCGCAGCGATTCCACCATCGCCTCTATCCCGCCCCTAAGGCCGGTTTCAGAGTCGATGATGAGCGCGATCAGATCCGCGCCTTCTGCGCCGCCCCATGCGGCCGCGACCATCGCCCGGTCCAGGCGTCTGCGCGGGGCGAAGATGCCCGGCGTGTCGATCAGCACCATCTGGGTCTGACCTTCGATGGAGATGCCCATCAGGCGGGTGCGTGTGGTCTGCTTTTTCGGGCTGGTAATCGCGACCTTCTGGCCGACCAGAGCATTTACGAGCGTTGATTTGCCCGCATTGGGCGCGCCGACAATGGCAACAAAGCCGCAATGCTGGGTGGTACGGTCAGTCATGAGCCCAATTTCTCCAGCAAAGCCTGCGCGGCGGCTTTTTCGGCCTCCTGTTTCGATGAACCTTCGGCCTCGGCGCTGTCGCGGTTGGGGATTTCAACGCGCATCGTAAAGTGCGGATTATGCGCCGGGCCGCTGCGATCCGCGATGCTATAAACGGGTGGCTTGCAGCGATTGGCGGCGGCCCATTCCTGCAGAGCGCTTTTGGGATGCTGCGGCGCGCGGTCCATATCTTCGACCCGGCCTTCCCAAGCCCGGTAGACGAAGGAGCGGGCGGTATCGAAGCTGCCATCAAGATACAGCGCGCCGATCAGCGCCTCGACGACATCGCCGAGCACATTATCGCTGTCTGCGCTGCCATCGTCGCGTGCCTGCTTGCCGAGGCGGATATGCGGCGCGACCCCGATTTCGCGTCCGATCTCTGCGCATGTGGTGCGCGAGACGAGCGAGGCGAGGCGGCTGTTAAGCTTGCCTTCGGGATCGCTCACATGTCGCTCGTAAAGCCAGGTCGATACGATCAGGCCGAGTACCCGGTCACCGAGAAACTCGAGCCGCTGATAGTCGGGCTCGTCCATGCTCGGATGAGTAAGGGCGCGGGCAAAGATCGCGGTGTCCTGCGGCGTATGGCCAAGTGTATTGGCCAGCCAGGCGGGTGTTTCTGGATTATCGTTCATCGCGCTGCTCTTTAGCGAGGGCCGGCCGGAAGCGCCAACGGTATGATTTGGGTTTTGTTTATCAAAACCTCCAAACCATCAAAACCCGCTGCCGATCCTGTTCCAGCGTGCGGCGGTAAACCAGCTTATCGGATTGATCCAGCTCGCCGATCCATCCGTTGACCAGAAGATCACAAAGGCTTGGCCGACAATATTCTCTGCCGGAACAAAACCGATTCCACCGCCTGGTTCGGCGGGGAAGCGGCTATCCGCGCTCCGATCACGATCATCGCCCATCAGGAAATAATGGCCTTCAGGGACGATGTATTCCTGCGTTGTATCGGCAGTACTGTCACCGGCATCGAGGACCAGATAGCTGTGTTCATTGGGCAGCGTCTCCCGATAGCGCGGCGTGTAGCAGATGAGCGAACCATCGTCGGCGCTTTCCAGCCTGCTGTTGCTGCCGGGCTCGGTCGCGCACCCCGCCGCATCCTCCACCGGCTCGGAAAAATCGGAGACCGCCTCGCGCGCGACCACTTCGCCATTAAGGTGCAGCTCTCCGGCGATCATTTGAACCCGGTCACCCGGCAGGCCGATAACGCGCTTCACATAGGTGCTTGAAAGCTCGGCGGGCGAACGGAAGACCACAATGTCTCCGCGGTCTGGCCGGCCATTGCCGATCCGGCCTTCGATGAACCCGGGTGCGAACGGGAAACTGTAGCGCGAATAGCCATAGGGCCATTTTGCGACGAACAGATAATCCCCGACCAGCATCGTCGGCGTCATCGAACGTGATGGAATATTGAACGGCGCGATCACGAGGCTGCGGAGCAGAACCGCAAGGATCGCCAGCGAGAGAACGAACTTCAGCCAGCCAAACGCCGTTCGCCGTGGGGGCATACCCGGCGCGGGTTGCGGCGATCCGTCACCGGTCTTTTCGTCCAATTCCCTGAGCATCGCGGGCGATGTCGACGAGGGATGGGCTGCGGTCAACCCCGGGGAAAGGCAATCTTGCGACAATTTGCGACACTTTTCCGGTGATCCGACAAAGGTCTGCGACAATCATCGCCTATTACTGATGTCGTGGTGGACGAAACGTCCGCCGGATTAGACCGTTTAGAGTAAGGAAAATCCCCATGAAGAAGATCAAACAGAAAATTATCATCGCTTCGAGCGCTGTAGCGATACTCGCTGCTGGTGCGGCTATTGCCCAACCCGGTGGCATGCGCGCGGATGCGGATGGCGACGGCAACTTGACCCGCGCTGAGCTCAATACCTCTATTGATGAGCGTTTTGCGCGTGCGGATGCCAATAGCGATGGCGCAATCGATGCCAGCGAGCAGACAGCGATGCACAGTCAACGCCGCGGACATCGCGGTGAACGTCGCGGTCGGCATGGCAGCGAAGGCCGCCGCGGGCATGGTGGCGAAGGCCGCCGCGGGCATGGCGGCGAAGGTCGCGGTGGCCATGGTGACCGGATGGCGCGCATGGATAGCAATAGCGATGGCATTTTGACGCGCGATGAAGCAATCGCTCCGGCACTGGCCCGTTTCGACCGCGCTGATGCCAATAGCGATGGACAGATTGACGAAGCCGAACGGACGGCGATGCGCGAACAGCGTCAGGCCCGCCGCACCGAACGCCGTGCTGAACGTCAGGCCAATCGCGCAGAGCGCCGGGCCAATCGCCCCAATCCGGACGCCAATGGCGATGGCCGGATTACGCGCGACGAATTCGCGGTTCGCGCGGTTGAGCGCTTCGATGGCGCCGATGCGAACAGCGATGGCACGGTGACGCGGGACGAGCGTCAGGCCGCCCGCGCTGCCCATCGCGCGGAACGTCGCGGCGAATAAGCCACGCTGCCGATATTGCTGCGCGCTCTAGCCCCTCCTGAATCGGAGCGCGCGGCGTTTGGCGGGTAACCGGTGCCTTCCCTGGCCGGTTGCCCGCCATATCGCTTCAAAGGACTAGCCGCGCTATGCAATCTTCATGACCAACCAACCCCACCTCCTGCTCGTCGAAGATGAGCGCAGTATCCGTGATCCACTTGCCGCATTTTTGGGTAAGAATGGCTATCGGGTGACAAAGGCGGCGGATGCCGACGCGGCGCGGCAACAGCTTGCGGGTTACGCGATCGATTGCGTGATTTGCGATATCATGATGCCAGGCGAAGATGGGCTCAGCCTGACGCGCCATATCCGCGCGACAAGCGAGATCCCCGTGATCCTGCTGACTGCAAAGTCGGAAGAAACCGAGCGGATCATCGGCCTTGAAATGGGCGCAGACGATTATGTCGTAAAACCCTTTTCACCGCGTGAGCTGCTCGCCCGGATCAAGGTGATCCTTCGCCGGGCCGGAGCAAGCGGCACGCATCAACGCGCACCCGATCAGCAAAGCTATGGTTTTGGAGACTGGGTTCTAAAGGCCGGAGAGCGGACGCTTGTTGATCGTGATGGCGTTTCAGTCGCTTTGTCGACCGGCGAATATGAATTGCTACTGGCGCTCGTGACTCACCCGCAGCAAGTGCTCAGCCGCGATCAGTTGCTGGACCTCACACAAGGCCGGGAAGCAGCGGCCTTTGACCGGGCTATCGACAATCAGGTCAGCCGCTTACGCCGGAAAGTTGAGATTGATCCCAAGTCACCCGAATTGATCAAGACCGTATGGGGCGGCGGCTATACTCTTGCGATTGATGTTACCAGATTATGATTAGACTCTGGCCCAAAAGCCTGTTCGGGCAACTGATGCTGCTCGTCGCGCTGGCGCTGTTCGTTGCGCAGGCGATCAATTTTGCGATGCTCGTCAGAGCGGGTGAACGGCTGCGTTTTAGCGAAGCTGCCGGCCCTGTTGTCGCGCGGATTATCTCGACGACTGAACGGCTTGAGGCGGGAGAACCGCTTCGTTCACGCCGTGGTCGCGGCCGTGGTCCAGATGGTCGTCGCGGTGACCGCGGAATAATGAGCGTCGGTCCGGAAAGTGCAGTCCGCGCCAATAATCTCATACATGTTGTTGAACTTGAGCAAAGGCTTGCAAGTATGTTGGAAACGGCAGGTTTTTCGGCGCAAGCTGTTGAAGTCGGTCGAGTCGATATATCGAGAATGAGAATGCCGCGCCGTTTTGACCGGCACATAAATGATCGGCGCACGAACGATCGCCACCCACTGCGGGTGATGCGCGTTTCCGTACAGCTGGAAGATGGCCGGTGGCTCAACAGCTGGATGCGAATCCGGCCGGGCGGCATCGGAGCGCTTGTCTCGATCATCGCGCAAACTGTTATCCTATACGGCGTCTTGATGCTGGCCCTGTTCCTGTTTGTGCGACGGGTTTCACGCCCGCTGCGTTCACTGACCGGCGCTGTCAGGGAATTCACCGATAGTGATGACGATGCTCCCGTTGCGGTAGAGGGCCCGCGCGATGTCGCGAGCCTGATCGAAGCGTTCAATGCGATGCGGGTCCGGATTGCCGGGATGCTGGGCGAGAAGGACTATATGCTGGGCGCGATCGGGCATGATCTGCGTACACCGCTCGCTGCGCTGCGCATCCATGCCGAAAATGTTCCCGATGAGAGCGAGCGGATGCGGATGGTCGAGACGATCACCGACATGACCGAAACGCTCGATGATATCCTTTCGCTTGCGAGGTTGGGACGACCCAATGCGCAATCCGAGATGCTGGACCTGACGGCATTGGTCGATAGCGCGATCGAGGATTTCCGCGATGTCGGCGCGGATGTGTCATTGGAGGATGGTGAGCGGCTGGTTGTCAACGGGCGGTCCAATCTGCTCAAGCGGGCTATTCGCAATCTGATCGACAATGCGGTGCGCTATGGCGAGGCGGCGACGGTTCGTGTCAGGCAGGACGGAGGCCGGGCACTGATAGAGATTGACGATAATGGGCCGGGTATCGATGCGGCGGCGCTCGAAACGGTATTCGAACCCTTTGCTCGGCTCGAAGGGTCGCGCAATCGTGAACAAGGCGGGTCGGGCCTCGGCTTGGCGCTTGCTCGTGCTATCGTTCACGAACATGGCGGTGTGCTGACGATCGAAAACCTGGCTGACGGAGGGCTGAGGGCACGCCTCTCACTTCCTCTGCAGGATATGTAAGCCAAGGCGCTTGCCGCAATGCTATCTGCACGTCAGAAGGGCGGCATGTCTGATAGCGAACAATCTTGGCAGGCGATTACTGGCGTAGAGCCGCAACGCCTGACCGCACTTTTTGAAGCCGACCCAGATCGCCTTGCAAAACTCACCGTCGAAGAAGCCGGCCTCTATTTCGATTTTTCCAAGACGCATCTCGATGCGGCGCTGGTTGGCTCTTTTGAAGGGCTTGCCGAAGCGCAGGGGCTAGCGGGCAAGCGCGACGCGTTGTTTGCCGGAGAGCCGGTCAATGTCAGCGAAGGGCGGGCGGCCGAGCATACAGCCCAGCGCGGGCAGGGCGCGCCGGAAAGCGTTGCCCTTGCCAATACGCTGCATATGCGGATGCGCGCGCTGATCGATGCGATTGAAGCGGGCGCGCTCGGTGAAATTCGCCATATCCTCCATCTGGGCATCGGCGGATCGGCGCTTGGCCCGGATTTCGTGATCGATGCATTGGGACGGGAAGACCCGGCCTATGATGTCGCGGTTGTTTCCAATGTCGATGGCGCTGCACTGGAAGGGCCGTTCACGCTGTTCGATCCAGAATATACATTGGTTGTCATTGCATCGAAGAGCTTCACGACGGCTGAAACCATGCTCAACGCGCAAAGCGCGCTGCAATGGTTGCGCAATGCCGGGATCGTCGATCCGTTTGGTCAGATGGTCGCTCTGACCGCGGAGCCGGATATGGCGGTCGAATTCGGGATAGACCAGACACGGGTGCTGCCGTTCCCGGATACCGTGGGCGGCCGTTATTCGCTTTGGTCATCGATCGGCTTTCCCATTGCGCTGGCCTTGGGCTGGGAGGCGTTCGAGCAACTTCTGGAGGGCGCAGCCGCGATGGACCGCCACTTCCGGCTCACCGAGTGGGGCGGGAATGCGCCTGTACTCGCGGCTTTTGCGGACCTTTATTATGCGCAGGCGCGGCATGCCGAGACACGGGCGGTGTTTGCTTATGATGAGCGGCTGCGGCTGCTCCCGTCCTTTCTGCAGCAACTCGAAATGGAATCGAACGGCAAGGCGGCGACGGCGGACGGGAAAGCCCTGAACCGCGCTTCTTCACCGATTGTCTGGGGCGGCGTAGGCACCGATGCGCAGCATGCGGTATTCCAGCTGCTGCATCAGGGCACCCATCTTTCCCCCGTTGAATTTGTGGCTGTTGCCGAGGCGCATGATCACCGCGATCCCGCGCACCACGAGCAATTGCTGGTCAACTGTTTCGCGCAAAGTTCTGCGCTGATGACAGGGCGCACGTCCGATGATCCAGCCAGACACTTTCCGGGAGACAGGCCGTCGAGCACGATTTTGCTTGAGCGTCTCGATCCCGCAAGCCTCGGAGCGCTTCTCGCCTTCTATGAGCATCGCACCTTCGTTAATGCGGCGCTGCTCGGCATCAACCCGTTCGATCAGTTCGGGGTTGAGCTAGGCAAGGATATCGCGCGGGCGATTGACGAAGATGAAGGCGCGCTGGAATTGGATGCGTCTACCAAAGCGCTGATTGAACGGGCTTTGTGAGTATCTGGCGAAAAGACGATCACACTGATCGCTAAAACTCCGCTTGCGCGTAACCCTTTGCTTCCCCAGTTCGAACTTCAGGCAGACACTGAACAATGACAGGAAATCCCGATGGCCGAATTTGACTATGATCTTTTCGTAATTGGTGCCGGTTCAGGCGGCGTCCGTGCCGCGCGCGTATCAGCGGCATTTGGCGCGAAGGTGGCGATTGCCGAAGAGCATAAGGTCGGCGGCACATGTGTCATTCGCGGCTGCGTACCCAAAAAACTCCTCGTCTATGGCTCTCATTTTGCTGAGGATATCCATGATGCGCGCCGGTTCGGCTGGAAGGTGCCGGGCGAACCGGAGTTCGATTGGCCAACCCTGCGTGACAATGTCCTTGCCGAGGTCGACCGGCTGAACGGCATTTATATCAACACGCTCGAAAGCCATGATGTTGAGATCATTCACGAGCGCGCGACTGTCGCCGGACCGAATTCCATAAAGCTCGCGTCTGGGAAAACGGTTACTGCGGGCAAAATTCTTGTCGCCACAGGTGCCTGGCCGTTCAAGCCTGATTTTCCAGGCGTCGAGCACACGATCAGTTCAAATGAGGTTTTCCATCTGGAAACTCTGCCTAAGCGTGTGCTGATCGCTGGTGCTGGTTATATCGCCAACGAGTTTGCCGGCATCTTCAACGAATTTTCCTGCGAAGTGACGCTTATCAATCGCTCGGACGCAATCCTGCGGCAATATGATCAATCGATCCGGGATCGCCTGCTCGAGATATCCATGCGCAAGGGTATCGATTTCCGCTTCAACGCTCAGTTCGAGAAAATCGAAAAGAATGAAGACGGATCACTGCATGTCGAGATGAGTAATCATTCGTCGCTCGACGTTGATGTCGTGATGATCGCGACAGGCCGCGTTCCAAAAACCGATGGTCTTGGTCTTGAAAATGCCGGGGTCGAGATGGACGACAAGGGTGCCATCAAGGTTGACGATTATAGCAAGACGAATGTCGACAGCATTTATGCGGTCGGCGATGTCACCAACCGAGTGCAACTGACACCGGTTGCTATCCGTGAGGGGCAGGCGTTCGCCGAAACGGTCTTCAACGATAACCCGAAGACAGTCGACTATCGCTACATCCCCTCCGCCGTGTTCAGCCACCCGCCGCTGGCCTCCGTCGGGATGACGGAGAGCGAAGCGCGCGATGCACTCGGCACCGTCAAGATTTACACGTCGGACTTCCGGGCGATGAAGAATGTTCTCGCCGATCGCGATGAACGTGCGCTCTACAAGATGGTCTGCGACGGAGACACAGGCAAAGTGGTCGGCCTTCACATGATCGGCCCAGAGTCCGCTGAGATACTGCAGGCTGCGGCTGTTGCGGTGAAAGCAGGCCTTACCAAAGACGATTTTGACGATGTCGTCGCACTTCACCCGACCATGGCTGAGGAACTGGTGCTTCTGAAATAGGTTAAGGATGGAAAGAGAGGGTTACTGCGGCTTTTCCTCCTCATTTTATCCATTTCTTAACGATATTCCTTCAACTCTCGTCGGTGGAACACTGACGGAGGGTTTAATGGGTATTTCTGAACGACATATCGCTGCTTTTGCAGTGCTGACGATTTTCGGTGCAGCGCCAGCTTTTGCATATCTCGATCCGGCAACGGGCAGCATCATCATTCAGGCTGTTATCGGCGCTGTTGCTGGCGGTTTGCTGTATGCGAAACTGTTCATGCACAAGGTTCGTACGTTCTTCGGCCGGAAGACGGCCGACGGCGCATCTGAAAATACCGAAAGCTAAACGATGATCAATCCGGACCCGGGTTCTTTTAGGGATCCTAGCGGTCGCGTTTTCATTCAGGATGGCCGCGTGCTGCGCGCCATCTATGAGATGGGCCGTGACAATTTTGAAGCTGTGCAAAAAGCTGGTGTGCTTGATGCGCTTATCGCCAAGGGGCTCCTGGTCGAAGCGGAAACCGCTGAGCCGGGCCTTGCCGATAACATGGAGCCAAAGCCGGCACATTTGCTGTCGCATCCGCTGATCCCGTTCATCTCCTATCCGTATGAATGGACTTTTTCGCAGCTGAAAGCGGCGGCGGTTCTCCATCTTGAGCTGCATCTCGAAGCATTACGAGCCAATTTCACGCTCTGCGATGCCACCGCTTACAATGTACAGTTTCGCGGTACCGAGCCGGTGTTTATCGATCACCTGTCTGTCGTCCCCTATGATGAGGGTGAAATCTGGGCCGGTCACCGCCAATTCTGCATGCAATTCCTCAACCCGCTTCTCCTCTGGGCGAAGCGCGGCGTGGTTCCCAACAGCTGGTATCGCGGTTCGGTTGAAGGCATTGCTCCAGAAGATCTGGCGGCGGTTCTCAGTTGGCGCGACAAGCTGTCTTTCACGGTGCTTGCCCATGTGGTCACCCAGGCCAAGGCGCATAATCATGCGCTGAAGACTGAGACCAAGGAAAAAATCGTCAAAGCGCATAAGCTTCCCAAACGATCACTCGTGGCGATGCTTGAAGGGCTGAAAAGCTACATCTCTGGCCTTGAATTGCCGGGCGGCCGCTCGGTCTGGTCGGACTATGCCGGCGACAATAGCTACAACGCGGAAAAGCGTGCTGAAAAGCATGATTTCGTCGCGGCGATGGCTGGATCGGTGCGACCAGACATGATGTTCGACATCGGTTGCAATAGCGGCGATTTCACGCAGACGGCACTTGATGCCGGTGCAAAATCGGTCGTCGCTTTCGATTTTGATTATGGCGCACTGGAACGCTGTTATTCGCGTTTCTCCCAGTCGAAACAATCTGTTCTGCCACTCTGGCTCGACGCCGCAAACCCGAGCCCTTCTCAGGGCTGGGCCAATTCCGAGCGCGCAAGCCTTGGCGATCGCGGCAAGATTGATGCGATGGTCGCGCTTGCTGTCATCCATCACATTTCGATTGGCCGCAATGTGCCGCTTGATATGGCTGTCGACTGGTTGATCGGTCTTGCGCCGCAGGGCGTGATCGAATTCCCGAACAAAGACGATGTGATGGTTCGCAAATTGCTGGCCAGCCGTAAGGACATCTTCCCGGATTATACCGAGGAAGCCTTTCTCCAGCATGTCGGTTCGCGGGCCCAGATCGTTGAGCAGAAGAAGCTTGGCGAAGATGGCCGCCTGATCGTCCAATATCGCCGCACCTAATGCTCGAAAAGCTGGCCCAAAGCTGGTTTGCACGGCTGCCGCTCGCCGGGTTCGTCATTCCCGTCATAATCTTTTTCGGATTGTGGCGGAGCAATGCGGACCGGCTGGGCCTTGAGGATGCACTGCCAACCGGCCTCGTGCTGTTGGCTATCCTTGTTGGCTTGCTGATCGGCTTACGGCTTCTTTCTAAATCTTGGGTTCGCGCGAGCATGATGCTCGGCGTGCTGGGAGGCTATCTCTTCTATGCGCCGTCACTAGCCCGGTTGCTGGCATCTCCGCTGATTGAGGCGGGGGCGCTTGGTCTTACCGGCTTGATTACGCTCGATCTGATGCGCCGCATTCCTCTGCATGACGGCGCGCTTGAGCGTACCAATGCAATGATCAATCTCGCCGCGCTGCCGTTGATCCTGATCTTCGTCGGTCAGGCTGGCGCGGACCAGTATCGGTTGGAGAGTGCCCGGCCGGATGTATCGGCACCATTCCCGGCGTTTGAAGCAAGTGCCGATGAAGACAGCCCTGATGTCTGGCATTTCGTGATGGATCGATATGGCAATCGCGAAACTCTGACACAGGTTTATGGCTATGATAATCGGCCGTTTCTTGATGCATTGCGCGAACGCGGATTCACGATCGACGATAACGCTTTCTCGAATTTTCAGCGTACCGGTCATTCTTTGGCCTCGACCATGAACGCGGCCTATCTCGAACCGCTTGCTGAAAGCGATGATCTGATGGGCGGCGACTGGGTTCCGATTTACCGGGCCATGCGTGACAATCGGGCGATCGAGTTTTTCAACGAGGCGGGATATACCACTGTCTTTGCCGGTACATGGTGGAACCCGTCCCGGCGCAATCCCGGCGCGGATGAGAATATCAATCTGCGCGACATGCCCGAACTCGCCCGTCTGCTTGTAGAGCAATCCGTTCCGGGCCGGGTGTTGGAGCTGGCCGATCTTCCTTATGGGGATGCACGGCATGACCAGTGCCTGCGCGAGGACTATAAGTTTCAGGCCTTGCAGGATCTCGCCGGGCGCGATGACCGCAAATATGTATTCGCGCATTTCCTGCTGCCGCACCCACCTTATGTGATCAATAGTGATGGCAGCTGCCGCTCACTGGAAGACGCGGAGGCCGCAACCCGGCGGGACAATTATATTGGCCAGCTGGAATATGCGAACACAGAGCTTCTGGCGACAATCGATGCGATCTTGGCAGGGCCGCGTCCCGCAACGATCATCCTGCAAGCCGATGAAGGCCCGTGGCCTGAACCGCATGTCGGCGACGAACGCTTTATCGGGCGCGATCCGGTTGCGGTTGATTGGGACGAGCTGGAACGGCCTGCCTTACGGGAAAAATTCGGCATTCTGTTCGCGGTTCGCCATGCTGATGGTGCGCGCGGCAATATGCCGGCGAGTCCGATCAACATCTATCCGTCGATCCTGAGGCAGAGTTTCGGCTCTGCCATGGCAAATCTGCCAGACCGGCACATGGTGTTTGTCTCCAATGGAGAACTATACACTTACGCCGATATCGCAGGCAGCATGGACTAGGCGAAGAGCCTCTCCGGCCCGAGCATTTCTGGCCGCACATCCAGCGCGGTGAGTGCCTCCGGCCAATCAAGCTTCAGCAGCATCGCCTCTGCCGCCATGGCCATGCCCGGGGATGTCTGAAGCCCGAACCCGCCTTGTCCCGCAAGCCAGAAAAAGCCCGGCGCATCGGGCGCGTATCCGGCCACCGGGCTGTTATCGGGCGCGAAGGTTCTGAGGCCCGACCATTTGTGATCAATGCGGCGAATGGGCATCACCGTCGCCTGTTCGACCTGCCATGCAGCAAGAGCGATGGTTTCTTCATCAGGCTGCGCGTCGCAGGGCGGCGATGCGCTTTCGTCCATCGGTGAAGCCAGCAACTGCCCCGATCCTTCGGGGAGCATGTAGAAGCCCTCGCCAACCGTTTTGGTGAAGGGCCAGCCGGAGACATCCACACCTTCGGGTGGGCGAAAGGCGATGATCGTGCGCTTGAGCGGTGTCAGGCCAAGGGGCTTCACATCGGCGAGTTTCGCGATTTCGTCCGCCCATGCGCCTGCTGCATTGACGATGCGCTTTGCCGCATAGCTCCCTCCCGGCGTATCGACGATCCAGCATTCCTTGTCATATCGGATCGCTCCGACCGGAGCGTCCGTAACCAGCGATCCACCCGCAGCACGCAGGGCGCGGATATTACTCTGAAGCATCGCATCGCTGTCGAGCTTGTAGGCATCGGGATCATAAAGCCCGGCGGCGAACCCTTCTTTCCCGGTTTTCAGAACGGGGACGATATCGCGCAGCTCGGCCTGTGCGATCTGCCGGGCATCGGGCGAGTGGGCGAGGGTGGTTTTGGTCAGCCGATCAAGCGCGTCCCTCTCATTCGCGCGGCCAATGAAGAAAGCTGCCATCCGCTTGGCAAGGGGTGGATAGTCGCCATCAGGCGGCGCGGCGAACACTGTCTTGCTGATCGCAGTCAGTTTGTGAACCAACCCGTCACCTATCCCGAAATGACAGAATGTCGCGCTGCGGCCCGAAGAGTGATAGCCGGGCGCGCTCTCGCTTTCGAGGACGACCGTCTCGCTATGCCGCGCTATCCTTGCCGCCGCTGAGAGCCCAGCAATTCCGCCGCCGATGACGAGTGTGTCGATGGTTCGCATGCACTCGCTTTATGATTGTGACGGCACGAAGGAAAGGCCATTGTGTTATATGTATAACACACTATGCTTTCGGAGATTGATCAGGAGACCATTGCCGTGAAAACTACTCCGCTAATCCTCTCACTTCTCTTGGCTGTGCCGTCTGGGGCGATGGCGCAATCAACGGATGTGGCACTTCCTGATGTCGTCGAGTTCGGGGCTTCGCTCGAAACCATGACCGAGCGGCTTTCTGAATATTGTTCCGAGTGGAATATCAGGGTGATCGATCCACCCTTCATGCCTGATGTGCAGGAGATCCAGCAGCAACTCGATTGCGACGGTTTTGACTATATGGGTGAACCACGGTTTGCCGAGTTCGTTTTTCGCGACGGGATTCTGGAATTGCTCTGGATGATGGTGGACGCGGATGACGAGGACAGGGTTATCGCGGCGATGCGCGCAAGATATGAAAGTGAAGGCCTCTATTTCGAGGGCGATGGTGAGACGACACCTAGGATAATCGGCTTTCAGGATCATAACACTGCCTGGCGCTTCGAGCCGCCCGAAGTGCTGTTCTATTCCGAAGCGATGGCTCCCGCGTTGGAAGCTGCCGTGGAACCCCCGCCAACTCCAGACGAGTAGTTTCGCCCAAGTTGCTTGCCAACGTGTGCGCAAAAGCGGCTCTTCGATAAACGTGAGGCATTTTAGGTTAGCTCGACCATCTCCGCGCTGTCTTTCCACAGCTTCGCACAAGCCGCCTCATCGCGGGCAAGTTCGGATGGAGGAGGCCATGTGGGCTTGCCGCCGCGCAGCGAGCAATAGACCGCTTCGCCATGAGTGATACTGCCATCGGCCAATCCCGTTAGCCCGTGACCCGCATCCTTGAGACTGTTCATGCCTTTCATCAACGGTTTGAACAAAGGCAGCAGCGGCCAGATCAGTTTGCGAACAAACCAGGGCGATTGCCGGGAGAGGCGGGTGCCCGGCGTAAATCCCGGATCATAGGCATAGACGTGCAGGTTGCGCTCGGCGGCTTCGGCGCTCGCGGCTAGCGTCCGCACCGTCATCAGATTGCAGAGCTTGGAGGATGAATAAGCCTGCAGCCCCGCTTTGATCGCACGCTTTTCGAGATCCGGATCGCGATCTGGATAGGCAAGCATTGCCGCATCGGCATGGCGGGGCGGGGGAACGCCGGTTTCTTCTTCCGGATCATGGGTGCCGCTGGATGTTATCACGATTGTACCGCCCGTCTTTACCTTGGAGAGCAACAGCCGAAGCATCAGATAGTGCGCTAGATGATTAACCCCGAAAGCGCGCTCGAAGCCCTGCGCGGTGCGCGCTTCTGTGGAATAATCTTGTACCCCGGCATTGAGGACGAGCACGTCGATCCCCTCGCCAAAACTGCCTGCCGCGAAATCACGCACTGAATCGAGATCGTTGAGATCGAGCGGTCGCAGCTCAGCGCCTGGCACTTCACCCGCGCCGCGCACTCCGGCGATTACCTGGTTTCCTGCCGCCATCAGTTCGGATGCCGCGACCGCTCCGATCCCCGATGTCGCGCCCGTTATCACGATGGTCTTCATGAATCTTGGCTCCTCAGCTTGATTAAGTTTCATCTTACTACTAATTTTCCCGCAAATGAAGAGCGCAGGCCCAAGGGGAGAATGGCAATGATAGGAACCGTACTCGTTACGGGAGGCAGCGGTTATATCGCTGGTTTCACGATCAAGCAGCTGGTTGCCGAAGGCTGGACGGTTCGCACGACGATCCGTTCGCTGGCCAAGGAGCAGCAGGTTCGCGATATCCTGAAGGTCGACAACAGCAAGCTCAGCTTTTTCGCAGCGGATCTGATGGATGATGCCGGTTGGGCGGAAGCAATGGCGGGCTGCACGCATCTCGCGCATCTGGCCTCACCATTGCCAGCAGCATCGCCCAAGGATGAGAATGACCTGATCGGCCCGGCGCGAGATGGCGCGCTTCGGGCGTTGCGTTTCGCCAAAGAGGCCGGTGTCCAGCGTGTCGTGATGACATCTTCGATGGCTGCAATAGCGTACGGAGTAGATCGCGGAGAATATACGTTCAGTGAGAAGGACTGGACCAATCTCGATCACCCCGATGTCTATCCCTATGTGAAATCGAAGACGATTTCGGAGCGCGCGGCGCGCGACTGGATGGAGGCCAATGGCGGGGAGATGGAATATTGCTCGATTAACCCGAGTATGGTGCTCGGGCCGATCCTCAGCCCTGATTTTTCAACCTCGCTCGAAGCGGTGAAGAAGATGATGGACGGCAGTTTCCCCGGTGCGCCTGATCTAGGCTTTTGCGTTGTCGATGTCCGCGATGTCGCGGATTTGCACGTCCGCGCCCTGACTGCGCCGGATATGGACGGCGAGCGTTTCTTCGCGGCCGGAAAATTCTTCAAACTCCACAATATTGCGATGTTGCTGAAGGAACGGCTGGGCGATGAGGCGAGCAAAGTGCCCTCCCGCAAGCTACCCGATTGGTTGATGAAGATAGTTTCAATTTGGGATCCGGTGGCCCGGCAGGTAATATCCGAACTCGGCAAGGTGCGTCATGCCGACGTAAGCCACGCCAAGGAGAAACTCGGTTGGCAGACGCGCGACGAGGAAGCGACGATTATTGATACTGCGCGCAGCCTGATCGATAACGGGGTTGTTTGAATCTAACATGCGGATCGCGCCGCGCTGGAGCGTCAGGGGAGGCTAAGGATGAGCCGAATTTTTGGGAATGTCTGCCAGAATGGCTATGTCGTGAAAGATATAGAGGCGGCGATGACGCACTGGATCGATGTCATGGGTGTCGGCCCTTGGTTTTATATCGAAAATGTCAAAACTGATTGGTTCAAATATCGCGGTGCCGATTCCGATGTCGAAATGAGCATTGCGCTCGCCAATTCGGGAGACTTGCAGATCGAGCTGATCCAGCAGCGCAACGACGCGCCGTCCATGTACCGGGATTTCCTCAAGGCAGGGCATGAGGGGCTCCAGCATATGTCCTATTGGACGGAGGAATATCAGCGCGTCTACGACAAGGCTTTGTCGCTCGGTTATTCGGTTGGGCATGAAGGCTGTATCGGCGGAGAGAAGGGGCGGTTTGCCTATTTCGATACTGAGGCGCATCCAGGCACAATCGTTGAAATCTCCGATATCAGCGGCACCAAAGGTCGGACCTTCGCCCATATTCGCAAAGTCGCGCAAGGATGGGATGGGTCGGACCCGATCCGGACCTTTGACTGATCCGGAGATCGCAATGAACTATCCAAACCTTGAAACATTGCCTGCGGAGCTGCGCGAAGCCGTGCTGAGCCGCGGCGGCGCCAATGTTTATCATATGCTTATGCATTCCAGAGGGATGGCGATGGGCTTCTGCGCCTTTGCCGATACGGTGTTCGACGGCTGTTCGCTGCCACCGGACCTACGGGAAATTGCGATATTGCGGGTCGGTCACCGATATGGCTCACCCTATGAGGTTCATCAGCATGAGGCGCTGTCGCGGCTGCTCAACATTTCCGAAGCCGTGATTGCCGCCTGTGCGCTCGATGCCGACGCGGCTGCGCTCAGTGACGGCCAACAGGCGGTCATCCGTTGGACAGATACAATCCTTAGCGATCACGCGCTGCACGGGGAGCAGCTGGATCAGGCGAAGGTATTGCTTGGCGCAGAGCAACTCGCCGACCTTGTTCTGGTGGTTGGATTTTATCAGCTTGTTTGCAATTTTCTCAACACATTTCCGATCGAGATCGAGTCTTACAACACCTTCGAAAAGGCACGGGACTATCGCATGGCGGCGAAAGGCTGAGGCTTGTGGATCGGCGCGTCGGAATGCCTAGGCTGCGGGCGCGGTAACTGGCGGATCTTCAACTTTTGCCGAATTCCCCGTGCTGATCAGCGGCCAGAGCAGCATCTCGCCGGTTGATGTTTCCGGCAGGTTTTCGACACCGAATAGCTTAGGATAGCGCCGCGTGATCTTGGCCGTGCCGAACAATATATCCCAGAAGAATAGCAGGTTGCCGAAATTGCCTTTGTAATTGGTAACCCCGTCATCCTTGTGGCGGCCGTGATGCGCATGATGCGTGGAGGGTGTCGAGATGGTCCGCTCGACCACCCACATGACGGGGGAGAGCCAGGCGATCTTGTAGAGTGGCCGGTCCCATTCCACGTCCGAATGCGCGCCGATGATCACCGCGAGCTTCACGACGATATAGCCGGCATAAACATAGCCAAGGCCGAGATAGATCAGCACGCCGGAAAACCAGATGCCTGGCATCGTCAGATAATAGAAGATGTTGTTCCGGTATACGAGGCGGATACTCATATAGCGGCCGTCATGATGGGGTCGATGCAGCTTATAGAGCAGCGGAAATGTATGCGCCGCGCGGTGCCACCAATATTGCATCATATCGTCAAAGACTATGAACAGCGCGAGCGCCGCAAGGATCGGAATGCCAGCCAGTGCCCCCGCCTGTTCCGGCATGATCTGCCCGGCGATCCAAACGGAGCTGAACAGGATGAACGGCTGGGTGAAAAACAGCAGCACGATGGTGCTCACCGCTTCGACAATCCCGTCACCGCGTGTTTGTTCGGCTTTGCTGAAGAGCCCGGTGCGCCAAAGCTCGATCAGCGCGAAACCGAAATAGATCGCTAGGATCAAGATCGTGCTGGTTTTCATGACACCCTCCCATATTCGTCAGGCTCTTGCCTTGTTGGATGGGGCGTAGCAGGAAAGGTTTGGACAGACTGCAAAGAAGTTAGCAATTGAGCAAAAACCCGTTTCCGTCCGCACTCGGCCAGTTTATCGGCCAGATGCCACCCGCAATGCGCGCGGCTGTTGAGGCAGCGGGAGTGCTGATCCGTTATCGCGATGGCGCGACCATCCAACAGCGCGGCGACCGCAAGCCCGGTCTCTCTATTGTCGTCGAAGGGGCCGTGAAGATGAGCGCAACGGATTCCGAGGGCGAGAGCTCGACCTATATTGTGCACGGTCCGGGCAATGTATTCGGCGAGATGACGCTGTTTCTCGATATTCCGCGCACGCTGGATGCAGTCGCGGTTGGCGATACGGCGATCCGCGAAGTATCTCGGGCCGGGTTCACGCGGCTTCTGGACGCACAGCCCGCGTTGCGCGACCATTTGCTGGCGAGCCTCGCGCGGCAATTGTCGCTGGCGTTGGAGCGGCTCGACGATCAGCGACGCCTGCCTGCGGCGGTGCGACTTGCCAAAACGCTTATTGGTTTGGCCGAGCCGGATGGGGAGGGGTACGTGGTCCGCGGTAGCCAGTCTGGTTTGGCGGAGGCGATTGCGACGACCCGCGTGACCGCTGGTAAAGCCCTGTCCGGACTTGCCGGGGCGGGGCTGATCGCGACCGCCTATCGCCGTGTGGAGATTCCGAACATTACCGCGCTGGAGGGCTGGATCGCGGCGCGCAGTTTCCTCGCCCCGTTGATCGAGCGTGACTAAGTGTCTGAAAGCGAGTCGCGCAAAACGTCATTCCGGACTTGGTCCGGAATCCAGAGCCAAGAACGGTATCGCCTGTTGCCTTGACCCCCGGACCAGGGTTGGGGGTCTAGTGATATGTCTCAGAACGTGCGGCGTTGACCACACAGATACCATGCGCATTGATGATCGTCCGCTAAGGGTGGATAGCGGACATTGCAGCGCAGTTGTTGGACTGTCCGCATATGGGCCGATAACGGACAGTCCGGTTGCAGCGGTCAAGATACGAAAAGCCGCCGTTCAGCTTGCGACCCATAGCGGGCATTAGAAACGCTAGGTGTTCAAACCAGTGCTTCCCTCGGACGTGCTGTTCCCAGTATTTGGCTTTTGGGCAGCCAAGAGGGCGAGCGAAGACGATGCCATTTGGAATGCTATTTGTGCGGTGTAGTCTTGCTATCAGTTTTGTCTTTCATCAAAACGAAGAGCATTCGGTCCAGCCAATCCATGCGTGATTTGATCGAGCTTACTGCATTGTCATGCACAAAGGCCTGAAAGGGTACGTCTACGGACTTTCCATAGTCTTCCAACTCGCCCAGCTTGGCGAGCAGTTCGGCTTTTGCGTTGAAAATCCATTCCAGCTTCTCATCGTGATCCAGTAGATCGAACGACATGATTCTAGTGCGCATGGGATCTTCAAGTAGCAAGTGGTGGGGGCTGACGATTTTCAACCATTCCCGCAAAGCGATCTCGCCCTTTTTCGTGCATTCCCAAGTCTCGGTTCGGCGAGCATCGGTAGACACCGTGCTGCTCTTGAGCAAACGCCGCTTCGCCATCCTCTTGATCATTGGATAGACATGGCCTTTGCTGGAATTGAAGCTACTGACCGGATCAATGCCGTAGGCCTTTGTTATTCGATACGCGGTGACTGGTTGCCGTCTGAGAACCTCGGCAAGCAAGGCGCCTTCATGATCGGTTAAATTATAACCCGCCTTAGCTTCAGGCATGTGAACCAGCCTCCTTTTTCCACGCGGCTGGATCACATGAACAAGGCGGTGTGTCGAGGTCAACTTTAGTGTACCGATCAGGCTGAATATTCAGATCGTTTATGCGATGCTATTTGACTAATAACGCGTGTTACCGGATTCCATCAATCCTCGATACGGCGAGTATAATGGCCGTCGAATATAACGTTCCAGCTTTCTCCACCGTCGGTCAAGGTTTCCCAAAACTGCCGGACGGTACCATCATCACTGGGGGTCCATGTTACGCGATTCACGGTACCAAGGGTCCCGCTTACAGGAAGCTCCGCATCAGTTAGCACCATGGCACCTTCGTCTGAAAGCCGTCCTTCTAGATAGAATGCCGTTCCAGCGTTAGACATCCAAGTTTGGTGCCAAAGTTGAGTCGCAGAATCGTAGAAGCTCAAGCTGATCCCGGTGAAGCCGCCGGCCGTGTATTCTTCGATTATGACACAACCATCCTGAGCCGAAGAAATGCGGCTGCTGGCAGTTGCCGTCGGCGAACCGGCCGCCCTGACGTCCCACTCGCCAAGCCAAAAATCAAATTGGCGATACTCCGGGGTTGCGCAGGCAGTGAGTGCTGCAACGACAGCCAAAAAGCGCGGGTCTTCCGTCAATGCTTCAAATTCAGTGGTTGTGAGAAGGGTTTGGGCCGGGGGTCCGCCGGTTTGACCGATACCCTCTAGGTCCACCAAGGCTGCTTCTCTGTCGCCCAACATCATATACGCACGAGCACGGTTGTAGTGCGCTCGAGCGGCGGGTTGAAATCCGGCTTCCAGTGCCCGGCCATAGGCTAGCTGTGCTGCATCAAATGCATCCTGGGCATGCTGCGCTTGCCCCAATGCAAACCAATTGCTTCCCGAGGATGGGTCGACGGCCAATAGCTGCTCAAAAGCTTGGGCGGCGGCCTCCCATTCCTGTTCGGCGAAAAAGGCATCGGCATCGGCTTGTGGGTCAGCCTTGGCTGGATGCGAGATCAGCGACAGGGCAAGCGCGATTATTACGTGATTGAGGATGCGAGTGAGCATAGTTTTTCAATATGTCCTTGAATTTCATCGGTCGAGCAGAGTGCGTAAATAGGTACTTAAAGGACCTATCAGGATTTAGCAACAAACTTGCGATGCTCGATAAATCCCGAATAATAGGCAATAATGGGATTTGAGAATGTGTTCAATTTACAACAGAGGAAGTTTAAGGTACTTTAAGAACCAAATATGGGTTGATGAGTTGAAGCCGCATCTGCATAAGCCGCTCATCCAAGAAAGCGGCGGTGTGGACACTCGCCGCGAGCTTGATTGCATTGGAGTGAGCAGCACGAACCAGGTTCAGGAACAATGCGTTTGGCGCCGTCCCGGATTTGGTTCGATGATTTTCAAGGGGTTAGAATTCGATGAACGATAAAATTTCCAGAACGGCTTTTTTGACACGCAGTGAGACGTTACGCAGTGTGCTGTTAGGCACTGCCGCCACGGCATTCATTGCCACACCTGCTTTTGCGCAGGACAATGACGAACTGGCGGCTGCCGCAACGGACCAGCCATCAATCGTTGTTACCGGTTCGCGCATTACAAACCCGAACCTCGAACAATCCAGTCCGATCCAGGTGGTTGGCGCTGACGAAATCGATTTTCGTCAGGCAACCAATGCTGAAGAGCTGATCGGCGAGCTCCCGGGTATTGCATCGGGCACGAACAGTTCAGTGAACAATGGCTCGAACGGTACGTCCACTCTGAACCTTCGTAACCTCGGTTCGACGCGCAGCCTCGTTCTTCTAGACGGCACTCGTCTCGTTCCATCGACGATCCTGTCACAAACCGATTTGAACATCATTCCGGTTGCTCTGGTAGAGCGGGTTGAGATCATCACGGGCGGTGCATCATCGGTTTACGGTGCTGATGCGATCTCGGGTGTTGCAAACTTCGTGCTTCGCCGTGATTTCGAAGGTGTCGAAGCAGCCATGACATACGGCATCACCGAGCGCGGTGATGGAGAGCGTGTTCGCGGCGATATTACGATCGGTGCCAATTTCGACGATGGCCGCGGTAACGCAGTCCTCAGCATCGGTTACCAGGAAGTCGATGAAGTCCTGCAGTCCAATCGCCTGATCTCGCAGAACGCGACATTCGCCGGGAACGCTTTGGGTTCCCCGACTACGGTTCCGTCAAGGTTCAATGGATTGCAGGTTGCGCCAGATGGCCAGACGCTGGTTCCAACCTACAACACGTTTAACTTCGCGCCATTCAACTTTTTCCAGACGCCACTTGAACGCTACAACATCTTTGGTTCCGCCAATTATGAAGTAACGCCCGGCATCGAAGTTTACACGCGGGGCATGTTCACGAACAGCACGGTTAGCCTGCAGCTCGCTCCGTCGGGCCTCTTCGGCGCGGGCTTCACATTGCCGCTGAACAATCCGTTCATCAACGATGTGGTCGGTCAGCAGATCTGCGCCAGTTTTGCCGTACCGATCCCGGTTGCAACCTGTCAGGCTGGGCTTGATGCGGTTGATCCGAATGATCCGGGCTATCTGGCACCGCAGGTCCCAATTAACCGCCGGTTGGTTGAGCAGGGTCCGCGTAACAGCGATATCATCACCAACCAGTTCCAGATTTGGGCCGGGGTTCGTGGTGATATCACCGATACTATCAGTTATGATGTCTATGGCACCTACGGCGAATCGCAACGGACAAGCACCCGGACCGGTTGGGGCCTCAAATCGCGTGTTGAGCAGGCGCTCGATGCGATCAGCCCGACACAGTGTTTCGATGCTTCGAACGGCTGTTTCCCGATCAACCTTCTGGGCGGCGGAGTCGGCGCCAATATCGACCCGCGGGCTGTTGCCTTCTTTGACCAGCCGTCTGGCTTCACGGACACAACATCGCTGTCGGTCGTGAATGCTTCACTGAACGGTACGTTCGGAAATACCGGCTTCTTCACGGAAACGCCCGTCGGTTTCGCTGCGGGTGTCGAGTATCGCGAATATAATGCCAGCCGCGTTGCTGATGTGGCAGCCGGTACGCAGGGTGAAGTTCTCGGTTCGGGTGCTCCGGCACCAACCTTCAATGGCGGTTACGACGTCATCGAAGGCTTTGCCGAGCTGATCGTTCCGATCCTCGAAGATGTTCCGGGCTTCTACAGCCTTCAGGCTGAAGGCGCGGTTCGTGTGTCGGATTATTCCAACACCGGCACGAGCTTCACCTGGAAAGCGGGAGGTAGCTGGGAACCGTTTGAAGGCTTCCGTTTCCGCGGTATCTATTCGGTATCGGTTCGTTCACCCAACATCGGTGAGCTGTTTGCGCCTGTCACAACAGGCCTTACCGCGCTGACCAATGATCCGTGTCAGCTTGGTAATCCGGTTGGCAATGCAACGCTCACCGCGATTTGTATCGCTCAGGGTGCTCCTGCGGCCACGGTTGGTCAGATCCCGATCCCAGCAGCGGCACAGATCAATGCCACTACGGGCGGTAACGTCAATCTCGATACTGAAGAAGCGACATCAATCACACTTGGCCTTGTGGCGACCCCACGTCAGGTTCCTGGTCTTGTTGTCTCGGTCGACTATTTTAATATCAAGGTAACGGGCGCCATCACAACGCCGGCGCCGGGTGATATTCTACTCCCTTGCTTTGGTCCGAACAATGATGGTCAAGGTGTGAATCCCGCAGCATGCGCAAATATTGGTCGTAACCCGCTCACCGGTGGACTCAATGGTGGCGGTGAGACACTTGGTCTTATCCTCCAGCTGACCAATCAGGGCCAAATAGAAACCAGCGGTATCGATTTCCGGGTCAATTACACACTGCCAATGAGCTTCGGTGCGATCAACTGGGACCTCAACGGTACCTGGACTGACGAACTGCTGTTCAACGCTAACCCGGCTAACCCGACGAACATCAACCGCGAATGTGTTGGTTTGTTCTCACCTAACTGCGAACCGATTACACCAGAATGGCAGTTCAACCTGCGCACCACGGTCAGCGTCGACGATCTCGTTGATATCTCGCTCCTGTGGCGTTGGGTTGATGGTGTTGAATATGAGTTCATCGGCCAAGGCCAGGGTTTCTTGCCGGAATCTGAAGCCTTTGACGCAGCGAACTATTTTGACCTGACGGTTCGTTCCAATGTCAGCGAGAATTTTGATGTGACGATCGGTGTCCAGAACCTACTGGATCGCGATCCACCAAAAACAAGTTCGTTCATCGGTTCGAGTACGTTCAACTCGGGTGAAACCTATCCGACAACGTATGACACGCTTGGTCGACGTTACTCCGTAACGGGGCGTCTCCGCTTCTAAAAAGATAGAACGTTTGGTCACGTTCTTGTTGATGGCGGGGGTGGTTTTGGAAGTCCTACCCCCGCCATTTTTGTTTTCTGTCCTGCCATGTAAGTCGAAACGTCGGAGATGGCTGGCTTCCCAAGTGAAAGGGATTTGATGTTTTCTGCCTTGGCATTGTTTCTATTGGTCGCGGTTGATGACGTGGAACCAGTCTCACACGTAACCACCGTAGCCCCGATCGAAGCAAGCGGCGGCGTGGCGATGGGCCCAGACGGTCATCTCTACGTCTCTGATTTCGGGCCATCTCTGGTGACTGCGGGCGGAAGTACCATCTATCGAATATCGACCGACGGTGAGCATATCGAAGTGCTTTCTGATGAATTTGGCGGGGCGTCCGGCAACGGGTTTGGCGCCGATGGTTATCTGTATCAATCCGATGTCGGGCGGGGCGAAGCGTATCGCGTTGAGCTCGATGGGCAACGGACCAGACTGGCCGATGGGCTTCACTCACCGGTTGGCATAGTTTCAAGCGAAAATGGCGTCACATATATCGCGGAATGCACGGCCAATGAGATTGCGCGCATCGATCGCGACGGAGCGGTTGAACGAATAGCAACCGGCATGCCGCTGAATTGTCCCAACGGCCTCACTTTCGGGCCGGATGGCAATCTATACGCGGCAAATTTTCGGGATGGCGCGATCGTACAGATCAATGTTGAAACCGGTGATTTGAGCCTTTTCGCTCGAGTTCCGGGTGACGGAAACGGGCATATCCGATTGGCAAATGACCGATTCTACATCGCGAGCTTCCAAGGCAATCAGATTTACAGCGTCTCGATGGACAGTGAGATTTGCCACATAGCCGGCTCCGGCGAGCCAGATAACCGCGACGGGGAGGCATTATCCGCCGCTCTATTCAGACCCAATGGTATAGCCATCAGCCCCGATGGAGATACGCTCTACACGAATACGATTTCCGAGATTGTTGAACCTTTCGATCCACGCCTGCATCCCAACCATGTGCGCCGGGTCGATGGTCTCCTCTCACTATTGGACTGTCCTCCGGAAAGGATCGTTGCACCACAAACATGAGCGACCAGCGCATCAGTCTCCCAGCGGCAGAAATATCGGCCGAGCTCCCCATGTCGGTTGGCCTTAGTGATCATGAAGGCCCATTGCTCGCGGCAGTATCGCGCTTCCAGCCAATCACGGCCTATGGGGTGGCAAAATTGTTTACCGCATCTCCGGCGAGCGGCTTCAACGAAAGCCATGGCCAGGTCTATCCGGCCATCCGCCGATTTGCCGACCGAGGCTTCATCGCCGGCGAACGCGAGGCGGATGACGCCCGCCGTACAATAAAATGGGAATGTACCGAAATAGGTGAACGCGCATTGAAGGAATGGGTTCGTGAAAGCAGGCCATCTCATATGGTGCTGATTGATCCGCTCCATGAGAAAGTATTGCTTCTCGGACTAATGAGCCATCGAGAACGGCTCGACTGGATCATCAAGACCAAGTCGGAGTTGATGAACAAAATTTCTGCCATTGAAAAAAATCGCAAGGACGCGCCGAGAGCGTTTGAAGATCTGGTTGATGACGGGCGGATAACTTCCATCCGAGCTCGGATGGACTGGCTGGATCGAATTTTCTTCGAATTGGCAAAGGGCGAACTCGATCACGATCAAAATCCTGCACATCAAGCAACCGGCCGCTAACCACCCATTGCTGCCGCGAGGCGCTGAGTTCTGGTTCGTTGAAAACGGCTGCCCAGCATTGTTGAGCGACCGCCTGAAAATCAGATTTCAGTCTTTTCGGCGAGAGAGTAAGCGCGTCCTCGATGTCGACGCCAAGGTAGCGAATGGTGTTCTCGATCTTCGAGTGACCGAGCAGGATCTGGATTGCTCGCAGGTTCCCAGTTGTCTTGTAGATTATCGAAGCCTTGGTTCTTCGGGCAGACGCCCTCTCCGCCAGCAGTCTGTTCGCCAGCTTTCGCAAACGTACATGAAAACCCTTAAAATCTAGCGGTTATTAGCAATACGTAGTTCGTACCCGTCCGTTGACATTCAAGAGCTGGATATTGCGTGTTCAGCACGCGTTGTGCACCGCTAAGGCTGTTCAGACCCGAGTGGTGTCGGCACTCTAGGCGGAGCGGCATCGATCGATCAAGCAATTGATGCATTACATAGTGCCAAACTGACCGTTGTGGTTAGTTTGGAGACGACGCTTGGCTAAGTGTCCGCTTCCGGGCCGAAAGCGGACAGTCGGCGCCAAAGCAGCAGTGCTCAGTTATTGAGACGGTGGAGACCAGCCCAGAGATAGAACCACGGTCCTACGCGGACAACACCGCAATCGCCTGGATTTCTACCTTGGCGCGAGCCTCGACGAGACGCCTAACCTCAATGGCCGCCATCGCGGGGAAATGTTTGCCGATGACGTCGCGATAGGCGCCGCCGATCTCCCCGAGCCGCGCGGAATATTCTTCGAGATCGGTCATGAACCAGGTCATAGAAACGAGCTGGGCCGCCTCTCCTCCCGCCGTTTCGACAACGGCGACGACATTTTCGAGCGTCTGCCTGATCTGATCGACCAAATCGTCGCTCTCGAATAGCTGCTGCGTGTTCCAGCCGATTTGCCCCCCTAGGAATAGTGTACGACCGGATGCCGCCACACCATTTGCATAGCCGACGGCGGGAGCCCAACCTTCGGGTTGAATAGTCTCATGCATGGGTTTTGTCCTCATATCGCGTTAGTGCGCACCTTCGCGTAGGCGGTAGCGCTGTATCTTGCCCGTTGTCGTCCTGGGCAGAGCGTCGGCAAGAACCACCGAGCGCGGGTATTTGTATGGCGCGATACTGGCCTTCACATGGTCCTGCAATTGCGCGATCATCACATCGTCGCCTGTGACGCCCTCGGCAAGGATGACATGCGCTTCCACGAGCTGCCCCCGCTCCTCATCGGGCACGCCAATCACGGCACATTCGGCGACATCGGGATGGGCCAGCAGAGCGGCCTCGACCTCCGGCCCGGCGATATTATAGCCGGAAGACACGATCATGTCGTCGGACCGGGCGGCAAAGTGGAATCGCCCGTCTTCATCGCGCCAGAAACTGTCACCCGTGAGATTCCAACTCTCCCGGACATAGTCGCGCTGGCGCGGATCGGCGAGATAGCGGCAGCCCGTCGGACCGCGCACAGCGAGGCCGCCGATCTCGCCATCTGGTACGTTCTTCATCTCATCATCGACGATGCGCGCCTCATAGCCCGTAACAGGTCGTCCGGTGCAGGCCGAATGGCGGTCACTGGGACGATTGGAGATGAAAATGTGCAGCAGCTCTGTCGCGCCGATACCATCAAGAATGGGCTTGCCTGTCTTGCGCTCCCATTCCTCGAATACGGGTGCCGGCAGCGCTTCACCCGCCGAAACGGCGAGCCGGAGTGAGGAAAGGTCCGCGCCTTCGTCCATTGCCGCCAGCATCGCGCGATATGCGGTCGGCGCGGTGAAGCTGATCGTCGCGCGATGCGTCGCGATCAGCTCGACCATATCTGCGGGAGAAGCTTGCTCGAGCAAGGCCGCCGTCGCTCCGAAGCGCAGCGGGAATATCGCAAGTCCACCGAGTCCGAAGGTGAATGCGAGCGGCGGCGAGCCGACGAAAATGTCATCGAGCGTCACCTCAAGCACCTCTTTGGCGTAGCCGTCGGCTATGATCAGAAGGTCGCGATGAAAGTGCATCGTCGCCTTGGGCTCGCCGGTCGTTCCTGATGTAAAGCCAAGCAGTGCGACATCGTCCTGCGCGGTATCGGCCGCCGCGAACTGTACGGGTTTCGATAGAGCGATCCGGTCAAGCTCGGCATCGTGATTGGCTGTGCCGTCGAAACCGACGACCTTGCCGAGAAAGTGGCTGGTCTTCGCGCAGGCGACCAATTCGTCAAGGCTGCGTGTGTCGCAGAGTGCGAAGGTTATCTCGGCTTTGTCGACGATCTTGGAAAGTTCGATCGCGCGGAGCATCGGCATGGTGTTGACCGCCACCGCCCCGGCCTTGGTCGCGGCCAGCCAGCAGGCGACGAGTGCCGGATTGTTGGGCCCGCGGATCAGCACACGATTGCCCGGTTTCACACCGTAATCGTCGACCAGTGCATGCGCGATTCGGTTCGACCAGTCAGCAAGTTCTTTGTAGGTGCGTGCTCGTCCATTGCCGATGAGCGCGATCCGGTCGCCATGCCCCTGCTCGACAAGGCGGTCGCATAGCTCGACTCCGGCATTGAACCGCTCGGGATAATCGAACCCATCCAAAAGCAAGTCCGGCCATTGCTCCGCGGGCGGCAGATTCTCCCGTGCGAAACTATCGACATGGCCGGAGCGGAGCAGGTCGGTCATCAATCGCCTTCGAACTGCGGCGTCTGTTTCGCCGCGAACGCCTCGAAGGCGCGGCGGAAGTCCTTTGTCGCCATGCAGATCGCCTGCGCCTGCGCTTCCATCTCGATTGCCGTGTCGATACTGACATTCCACTCGTGCGCCAGCTGCGTCTTGGTGATCCCGTGCGCGAAGGTCGGTCCATCGGCGAGCGATCGGGCAAGCGTGGTGGCCTCATCCAGCAACCCGTCGGCATCGACCAGCCGGTTGTGAAAGCCCCAGCGTTCGCCTTCCTCGGCACGCATCACGCGACCGGTGTAAAGCAATTCCGACGCTCGCCCCTGACCAATGATCCGAGGCAAGATGGCGCAGGCGCCCATGTCACAGCCGGCGAGCCCAACGCGGGTGAACAGGAAGGCCGTTTTGGTTGCAGGCGTTGCCAGCCGGATGTCGCTCGCCATCGCCATGATCGCGCCCGCTCCCACGCACACTCCGTCGAGCGCGGCAACGATCGGTTGCGGGCAACCGCGCATCGCCTTGACGAGGTCGCCTGTCATGCGGGTGAATTCGAGCAGTTCGGGCATCGCCATTTCTGTCAGCGGGCCGATGATCTCGCGCACGTCACCGCCGGAAGAGAAGTTTCCGCCCGCACCAGTGACTATAACCACCTTCACGTCCCTGGCATAAACCAGTGCGCGAAACATATCGCGTAGCTCGGCATAGCTGTCGAAGGTCAGCGGGTTCTTGCGCTCGGGCCGGTTGAGGGTGACCGTGCCGACACCGTCGGCAAATTCCCACAGAAAATGTTTGGCTGCAAAAGTCTCGGGTTTCATGCTATCTCCAGGGCTTCACCGTTTCGTTCGGACTGTATCAAATCGACCACTGCAGCGGCCACTCCTTCTGGCGTGATAATCCTGCCGGAGGGGTTCATGCGGGCCAGCTCGGCGCGCGCCGTGTCTTCGTCGCGACCAGTAGTGGCGGCAATATTACGGATGGCGCCGGCAACGATATCGGTATCGACGAAGCCCGGGCAGATGGCATTGGCGTTTATGCCCTTCGCGCCATATTCCTCTGCCAGCGCGCGCATTAGACCGACGACTGCATGCTTCGCAGCGCAATAGGGCGTGACATAGGCGTATCCGCGCAGGCCGGCGTTGGATGCGATGGTAACAATTCGCCCCCTGCCTTTGTTGAGCATCGGTTCGATCACCGCACGGGTGCAATGGAATACGGCATCGCAATTGACCGCCATCGCCGCGTGCCAGTCATCCGTATCGAGTTTGTGGAACGGCGCGCCAGCCGCCGCACCGGCATTGTTGACGAGAATCTCGATATGCCCGTGCCGATCTCGCGCCGCCTGCATCGCCGCTTTCATCTGCATGGCATCGGTAACGTCGCAGCTGACGAAGAAAGTGGGCTCACCAATTTGCTCAGCAAGCTCCTCCAACGGCCCGACGCGGCGCCCGAGCAAGCTCACCTTGGCCCCCGCTTCGGCCAGTACGAGTCCAATGTCTTTGCCGATCTCGGTTCCGCCACCTGTGACGAGTGCATGATGTCCACCAACTCTCACGCCTTAAACTCCTCCATCGCGAGCCGTTCCTTCTCGGCCAGGCGATAGAGTTGCTCGCGTCCGGCGAGATAGGGGTCGGGCCAGGAGATCGACCCGTCATCCAGTTCAGCCGCCGCGTGGAGCGTCCAATAGGGATCTGCAAGATGCGGGCGGCCAAGGCAGACAAGGTCGGCGCGCCCGGCAAGCAGGATCGAATTCACATGGTCGGGCTCGTAGATATTGCCTACAGCCATTGTCGCCATTCCGGTTTCGTTACGGATTCTATCGGAAAACGGCGTCTGGAACATCCGGCCATAGACCGGTTCTCCGCGGGTCGAGGTTTGGCCTGCAGAGACGTCACAAATATCTACGCCTGCCTCGCGCAGCATCGTGGCAATCCGTACTGCTTCCTCCGGCGTCACACCTTCATCACCAACCCAATCGTTTGCTGAAATACGCACCGAAATCGGCTTGTCTTCAGGCCAAACAGCGCGGACTGCTCGGAATACTTCCAGCGGATAACGCATGCGGTTTTCGAGGCTGCCGCCATAGTCGTCCATTCGCCGGTTGGTCAGTGGCGTGATGAAGCTCGACAGCAGATAGCCATGCGCCATATGCAGTTCGAGCATGTCGAAGTCCGCGCGCTGGGCCATTTTCGCGGCCTCCACAAACTCTTCGCACACGCGTTCCATATCGGTGCGATTCATGGCCTTGGGCACCTGGTTACGCTGCGACCATGGCAAAGCAGATGCCGCGAAGATCGGCCAGTTTCCCTCTGCAAGCGGGGCATCCATCTCTTCCCATCCGAGTTGGGTCGAACCCTTTGGCCCAGCATGGCCGAGCTGAATGCAGATCTTTGCATCGGTCTCCGCATGAACGAAGTCGACCAGCCGCGTCCACGCGGCCTCGTGATCGAGTGCGTATACCCCGGCGCACCCTGGCGTGATCCGCGCATCGGGCGCAACACATGTCATCTCGGTATAGACCAGTCCCGCACCGCCCTTGGCGCGCTCTGCATAATGCGCGAAATGCCAGTCGGTCGGGCAGCCATCGACCGCCTTATATTGGGCCATGGGCGATACCACGACCCGGTTTGCAAGGCTCATCTCGCGCAGCCGGAAAGGCGCGAACATCGGTGCGCGGCTGTCTTTCACCCCAGCGCGCGACTGGAACCAGCCTTCCGCTTCGTCGAGCCAGCTCGCGTCGCGCAGGCGCAGATTTTTGTGGCTGATGCGTTGCGAGCGGGTGAGTAACGAATAGGCGAACTGCATTGGCTCGAGCTTAAGGTATCGTTCGACTTCCTCGAACCATTCGCATGAGTTGCGCGCCGCAGACTGTAATTTAAGCACCTCGACCCGGCGCTCTTCCTCATATTCCGAAAAGGCCGTATCGAGATCGGCATGCGTTTGGAGCTTGTCGGCCAGCGCGATGGCGCTCTCCATTGCCAGTTTCGTGCCCGAGCCAATGGAGAAGTGTGCCGTTGCCGCCGCGTCGCCAAGAAGAACAAGATTTTCGTGGTGCCATTTACTGCACAGTACGCGCGGAAAGTTGATCCATCCCGAACCGCGCAGATGCCCGGCATTCGATATCAGCGAATGTCCGCCCAGATGACGCTCGAAAATTCGCTCGCAAATGGCGATGGACCGCTCGCCACTCATCTCGCCAAAGCCGAACGCCTCCCATGTCTCTTCGCTGCATTCGACGATGAAAGTCGCGGTTTCGGAGTCGAACTGATAGGCGTGTGCCCACACCCAGCCGTGGGCGGTTTCCTCGAAAATGAATGTGAAGGCGTCGTCGAATTTCTGGTTTGTGCCAAGCCACACGAACTTGTTCGCGCGCAAGTCAATTTCCGGTTCGAAAGAATCGGCAAATGCATCTCGTGCCCTTGAATTCAGGCCGTCGGCCGCGATGACAAGATCATAATCGCGCATGAGCGCAGCGACATGGTCGACCTCCGTCTCGAACCGCAATTCGATGCCGAGTTCGGCGGCACGCTGCTGCAAGAGCGTTAGCAGGCACTGCCGGCCGATCCCGCAAAAACCATGGCCGGTCGAAACGATTCGATCCTCGCCGCGGACCACGGCGATATCGTCCCAATAGGCAAAATCTGCATGAATCGCTTCTGCGCTCTTTGCATCGTTTTCAGCCAGGTTTTCGAGCGTTTCCTCCGACAGCACAACGCCCCAGCCGAATGTATCGTCCGGCCGATTACGTTCAATCACCACGATCTCGAATTCGGGGCGGCGTAACTTGAGGCTGATACCGGCATAGAGCCCGGCAGGCCCGCCCCCCGATATCGCTATGCGCTTGATTCGTTTCGTGTCGGTTTTCACGGCGTGAGGCTGCGCTTAGATCGATGCCATTTCAAGCTTGGTACGATTATTCCGGTGAAAGATCCGACCATGGCTTCTTCGCGCGGGCACCACGAACGTCCGCTTTTGGGCGCGAAGCAGACGTCTGTTCGTACCGCACACAATGTCCGCAAAGGGTCATTAGCGGACGATTCCCTTGCAGAAATTGTCTAGTCAGCGAACTGACAACGCGACTAGCCGACCCTATTCGCGACCAACTCATCCACGACCGCTGGTTCCGCCAGCGTGCTCGTATCGCCCAGACTTGAAACATCGCCTTCCGCAATCTTGCGAAGGATGCGCCGCATGATCTTGCCGCTTCGCGTTTTGGGGAGAGAGGGCGTGAACTGGATGGCGTCGGGTGAGGCGATGGGGCCGATTTCGGTGCGCACCCAACCAACCAGCTCCTTGCGCAATTCTTCGCTTGGCTCGGTATTCGCGTTGAGCGTCACATAGGCATAGATGCCCTGACCCTTCACTTCATGCGGCATGCCCACAACGGCGGCTTCGGACACGTCTTTGTGGAGGACGAGCGCGCTTTCGACTTCGGCGGTGCCCATCCGGTGGCCCGAGACATTGATCACATCGTCGACCCGGCCGGTGATCCAGTAATAGCCGTCTTCGTCACGGCGGCAGCCGTCTCCGGTGAAATATTTGCCGGGGAAGGTGGTGAAATAGGTGTCGAAGAAGCGCTTGTGATCACCATAAACCGTGCGCATCTGGCCGGGCCAGGAGCGGGTGATGCACAGATTGCCTTCCGTCGCGCCGTGCAAGACTTGACCATCGCCATCAACGATCTGTGGTTCGACGCCAAAGAAAGGCTTGGTCGCGCTGCCGGGCTTGAGGTCGGTCGCGCCGGGAAGAGGCGTGATCATCGCGGCGCCCGTTTCGGTCTGCCACCAGGTATCGATAATCGGGCAGCGCTGCTCGCCAACGACATTGTAATACCAGCGCCAGGCCTCCGGATTGATGGGTTCGCCAACTGTACCGAGCAGGCGGATACTGGCCCGGCTGGTGCTTGTTACATAGTCATCGCCTTCACGCATCAATGCGCGCAGCGCCGTTGGCGCGGTATAGAGAATTTCGACATTGTGCCGATCGGCAACTTCCCAGATGCGGCTTGGCGTCGGCCAGTTGGGCACGCCTTCATACATCAGCGTTGTCGCGCCGTTCGCGAGCGGACCATAGACGATATAGCTGTGCCCGGTGACCCAGCCGATATCGGCCGCGCACCAGTAAATCTCACCCGGATTATAATCGAACACATATTTGTGTGTGAGCGATGCCCAGAGCAGATAGCCGCCGGACGTATGGAGGACGCCTTTAGGTTTGCCAGTGGAACCAGAGGTATAGAGGATGAAGAGCGGATCTTCCGCGCCCATCGGTTCGGGTGGGCAATCGGCTTCTACGGTTTCTGCTGCTTCATGATACCAGACATCCCGGCCTTCGGTCATATCGACATCGCCGCCCGTGGCGCGGATCGTGATGACTTTTTTGAGGCAGGTGGTTTGAAGCGCGGCCTGATCGACATTGGCTTTGAGCGCGATGGTTTTGCCGCCGCGGCGTCCCTCATCAGCAGTGATGACGTGCGTACTGTCACAATCGGTGATCCGGCCGGCGAGCGCTTCAGGCGAAAACCCGCCGAACACGACCGAATGAATGGCGCCGATCCGTGCGCAGGCGAGCAGCGCAAAGGCGGCCTCGGGGATCATCGGCATGTAGATGGTTACACGCTCGCCGCGCCTGACGCCTTGGGCCTTCAGTACATTGGCGAAACGGCACACTTCGCGGTGCAGCTGTTTATAGGTGAAGCTCTTGGACTCTTCGCTGGGATCATCGGGTTCCCAGAGTATCGCAACGGTATCGCCGCGTTCGGCAAGGTGGCGGTCTATGCAATTGGCAGAGACGTTGATCTTACCGTCCGTGAACCAGTTGATATGAAAATTACTGGCATCGAAGCTCCAGTCGCCAGAAATTTCCGGCCGCTTGATCCAGTCTAGCGTGCGTGCCTGTTCCAGCCAGAAGGTGCCGGGATCGGCCAGTGATCGCCCATATTGCAATTCATATTTCGCCTTGTCGGCATGGGCCCGTTTTGCCCATTCCTCCGGTACAGGGAAAATATCTTGCTCGCTCACCAAATGCTCTCCTGATTTCAGTGCGCCAATAGTGAGCCGAGGGTGAGCGAGATAGCAAGCCCGTTTTCGTTGCCGCCTCTCTTGAAAGGCTTTTGCTGATTGCCTTCTGTCATCACTTTGTCTTGTGCTATCGATAGCAAACCCTAGCATTAGGCCTTGGCCGAGGAGAGTGCAGCATGGCTGATGGCCGACCCGGCCTTTTTCAGTTTGACGGCAATGCCGCAACGTCGCCGCGCCGCTTGGGGTTGCTGATTGGCGGTGGGATCGCGGCGTTACTGCTGTTGCTATGGCTGTTTAGCGACGATGATCCGTCTGCATTTGAAACCGCGCAACCCTCCTCGTCACCCGCCCCTTTGGTCTCTCCGCCCGCCGCAGCTGCTCCAGCGTCTGCTGCGCCGATTTCGGCTTCCGTTGCTGAACTTCGCCTGCACGGCGTTATGGGGACAGGGGAGGATGGTGCAGCAATCGTATCAACGGGCGCAGGGCCGCAGCGGCTTGTGCGTGTTGGGCGCGATGTTGTGCCGGGCGTCCCATTACTAGCCGTGGCGGCTGATCACGTCCTTGTTCGCGAGAGCGGGCACGAAGTACGCTTGACCTTTGCCGAGGACGGGTAGGCGCAGGCACGGTTTCGAGCGCCCCGCCCGGCTCTGGCTCTTTGGCTTCGTCACGGTCTTCCCCGCCTTTTTTCATCATTTTTCGGGCCTTACCTCTAAAAAAACCCGTGTTGCCGCCCTATATCAGCACTATGGTTTGCGCTTCGGCGCGATAACGCTAATGTGAAACAGGCAAGGGAGAGACAGTGATGGGCCTTAGGGATTTTCTTTCGAAACAATTTATCGACGTTATCGAATGGGGCGAAGAACCCGGCGAATTGGCTGAAAAGCTAAATTTCGCAGATAACGAAATCCAGAACGGCGCCCAGCTGACCGTTCGAGAGACACAAGCAGCGGTCGTGATCGATGAAGGCGTGCTCGCCGATATGTATGGCCCCGGTCTGCATACGCTCGATACGTCGACCATGCCGATCCTCACCAATCTCAAAAATTGGGACAAGGCGTTCAAATCGCCATTCAAGACGGACGTCTATTTCTTCTCGCAAAAAGAGCAGGTGAACCTGAAATGGGGAACGGCGCAGCCGGTCACAATTCGCGATCCAGAGCTTGGGCCAATTCGCCTGCGGGCATTCGGCACATATTCCTTCCGCGTGAAGGATATCGCGCCCTTCTATTCAGCTCTCGTCGGTACACTCGACAGAGTGACGGTGAGCTCCATTGAACCGCAGCTTCGCGCCGCGATCATCACCGCGCTGGCCACTGGCCTTGGCGGCGGTGACGTGCCGTTCATCGATCTTGCTGCGAACCAGCAGAAATTGTCCGATGCCTTGAAAGCGGCGGTTGGCCCGGCCTTTGAGCAATATGGCCTCGAAGTGCCGACATTCTTTGTCGAAAGCGTGTCGCTGCCCGAAGAAGTGCAGAAGCATCTCGACAAGAAAAGTTCTATGCGCGTGCTTGGCGATCTCGATCAATATGCGAAGTTCCAGGCAGCCGAAGCCATCGAACTTGCCGCACAGCAAGAAGGCGGCATGGCAGGCATAGGTGCTGGCGCGGGTGTGGGAATGGCGATTGGCCAAACCATGGCCGGCGCGCTTGCCCAGCCGGCTCCCGCTGCACCTGCCGCGCCAGCAGCTCCTGCTGCACCGGCGGCTGAGGCAACTGATCCGTTCGAACAGATTGAAAAGCTGCACAAGCTTCAGGAAATGGGCGCGATCAGCAAGGAAGAGTTTGACGCGAAAAAGGCAGATTTGCTGAGCCAAATCTAGGCTCGGAAACCATCTAAAGCGGGGAATAGGCGAGGAAATGCAATCGGAAAACTGCCCGAATTGCGGAGCGGAAGTGATCTTCCGCTCCCCAGCGCTACCCGCACGAATCTGTGATTATTGTCAGGCGACTGTGAAGCGGATCGCCGATGGCGTTGAACTGGCCGGCGAAGTGGCCGTGCTACCCTTCGATGTCAGCCCGATCCAGATCGGCACGCGCGGCGAATATGGCGGCAAGCCTTTCGACGTGATCGGCCGGATCCGGCTGGGTTATGATCAAGGCGCTTGGAATGACTGGCTGTGCCTGTTTTCGGATATGACCCATGGCTGGCTTAGTGAGTCCGACGGACAATTTCAGATGGTCATCGAACGCCCCATTGCCGAAACCAATTCGGACCTCATCCAGCATCTGGCGCAAGGCGGCGACGCGGCGATCGGCGATCGTACGATAATCGACGGTTCCGAATTTACCGTGTCTGATATGCGTTCAGCCAAATGTATAGCGGCCGAAGGTGAGCTGCCCTTTGCGCCCTCTACCGGCTGGGACGTATTCAATGTCGACATGCGCGACGAACAAGGTTTCTCCGCGAATTTCGAGCGTGAAGAAGGCGAGGATTCGGGCTTTTATGTTGGCCGCTATGTAACGCTCGCTGAACTAAAACCCCATAATTTGCGTGCCATACATGGCTGGAAGATGCCTGATTATGCCGCCTGAACCGCCACCCGAAGATGATCGCCCCAATCCCTGGGGCAACGCTGCGGAAACGCAAACGGCAGGCCCGACGGCCAAGCGCACGGTCGTGCCTTCGGAAAGCGACAGCGCACCGGCTGCCGAGCAGTTCAATTGCCCCAATTGCGGCGGGTCTATAGAGATCAAGGCGGCGGGCCTCTCGGTTAGCATTGCATGCGAATATTGCGGTTCGACACTGGATGTCACCAATCCGGATGTCAGCATCATCCAGCGCTATGAAGGCGAGGTCCGCAAGCTCGAACTGCCGCTTGGTAGCCGGGGTATGTTGCGCGGCACGGAATGGGAAGTCATCGGCTATCAGCGGCGATCCGAGAACGGTCGATATCCGTGGGACGAATATCTGCTGTTCAATCCTTATGCGGGCTATCGCTTTCTCGATACCGATGGCCGCGGTTGGAGCTTCGGCGAACAGCTTACGGCATCGCCAGACAAGCAATCGCTGGTTGGCTTCACGCTAAATGGCGAATTTTTCCAGCCATTTTATGCGCAAACCCGTGCGCAGGTCGATTATGTGCTGGGCGAGTTTTACTGGCGTGTGGCCGTTGGCGAGGAAGTGCTGACCGCTGATTTCGTCAGACCCGGAAAGATGCTGAGCTGGGAGCATAGTGGCAACGAGACGGTGTGGTCGTTGAGTGAGCTGCTTGAGCCAAATGAAATCACCGATGCCTTCGGGATACCGCCGGCAAAAGGCGGCGGATTGCCGCTGCCTCATCAGCCCTCGCCGCATCGGAAAAAGGCTGGCCAGTTCATGAAACTGGCCTTGGCAGTGGCGTTCGCACTGATCGTGATCACCTCCCTTTTTGGCGGCACCAGTGATCCGCAGACGGCCCAGATCAATCTGTCTACCAACGGGGTTGAGCAAAGTGCCAAGGTGGGGCCGATCATTCTTGATCGCGCGCGCCAAGCGGTAACCGTTTCCGCACGGGCCCCCGGGATTGAGAATAGCTGGATTGACCTGACCTATTCTTTGACCAACCGGGATACCGGCGAGGTGTTTGAGGCGAACAATGTCGTCGATGCCTATTCGGGCCGGGATGCCGAAGGCAATTGGTCCGAGGGCAGCCGATATTCGTCTAGCAAATTTTCGATGATCCCTTCGGGCACTTATGAGTTGAATGTCTATGCCGCCGGCAGTCGGTGGACCGAAGGCCAATATGGCAGCAGTTCAAATGCACAGCTTGAGGTGACGATAGAAAAGGGTGCGACCTTCTATTCGAACCTGTTTCTGGCGCTACTGTTCGTCTTCGTCCCGGCGATATGGCAATGGTGGAAACATCTGAGTTTTGAATCACGACGTAGATCGGACAGCGATTTTACAGGAGATGACGATGATTGAGGCAAGACCATGAGCCGCGGCGTTTTCTTTTTCGGGATGTGGTGTCTGCTCGTCACATCGAGTTTCGCCTATGCATCGTTCACCGGCTATTCGCCATTCGCGGATGGCCAGCGCGCCAGCACGGCACGCGGACCGGGCGGCGTTTTTATCGGTCGGGGACCGCGTCACAAATAGGCCCAGGTCAGCCTATCAAGGGAGATACGAAAATGGACATGACAATAATCTGGAATACGCTGATCTTTGCCGGCATCGGCATCGGCTTGTTCATCGTTGCGTTTGTCATTCTGGACCTGCTCACCCCGGGGAAACTGTGGGAAGAGATTGAGCAGAAACAGAATACAGCCGTCGCCATATTCGCAGGTTCGATTGCGATCGGCATAGCGATTATCGTCGCCGCCTCCGTGCATGGCTGAACCGGCCGTCGCCGGATCGCGATCTCAGCAACAATCGCGCGCAAGGCCGCTTGCCTACGCCCTGATCGCGTCGGTCTTTGTCGTCGCGATTTGCGGCCTCGTCTATCAATTGCTCGCCAGTACAATCGCCAGCTATTTGCTCGGCGACAGCGTCACCCAATTTTCGACGATCATCGGCGTCTATCTGTTCGCAATGGGCATCGGAAGCTGGTTCTCGCGCTATGTGAAGAAAGATGAACTAAGGCTTTTTATTCGCGCCGAAATTTTGATCGCATTGGTCGGAGGTTGGGCAGCCGCAATCCTCTTTATGATGTTCCCGGTCGTCGATGAATTTCGCGTCGTCCTTTACGGACTCGTCCTCGTCATCGGCTTTCTTGTGGGCCTTGAAATACCGTTGCTTATGCAAATTTTGCGCGATGATTTCGATTTTCGCGAAACTGTTTCGACCGTCTTGACCTTTGATTATGTCGGCGCGCTGGCGGCGTCTCTGCTCTTTCCTCTGGTGCTAATGCCCTACATCGGAATGATCCGGACCGGTTTCCTGTTCGGGCTGCTGAATGTGGTCGTGGCGATCGCCCTGATCGCGATCCAGCCCAAGGGTCGACGCCTGCCGGTTGAAATGCTGGCTGGTACACTCGTCGCTATTTCCCTCATCATCGGATTTGTCGGTGCAGAACGCTTCCAGCGGCTTGCCGAAACAGCCAGTATCGATGAGCCGATCATTCATGCAACCTCGACCTCTTTCCAGCGGATCGTGCTCACCCGGCGCGGGGGTAATGTCTCACTCTTCCTTAACGGCAATCTGCAATTTTCGTCGCTAGACGAGTATCGCTATCATGAGGCGTTGGTGCTCCCGAACCTCGGCCGTGTCGCACACCCCCGCAATGTCTTGATCCTTGGTGGAGGTGATGGCTTGGCGGCGCGTGAAGTGCTGCGCCACCCGAACGTTGAGACCGTGACTCTCGTTGATCTCGATCCCGCGATGACAGAGCTGTTCCGTGAGACGCCGCTTCTTGTGCAGCTCAATCAGGGATCGCTCAGCGATCCGCGGATGACGGTGATCAATGCCGATGGCTTTCGGTGGGTCCGCGAAACTGAAGAGATGTACGATGCGATCGTTATCGACTTTCCTGACCCTACCGATTTCTCGCTCGGCAAACTCTATACCACAACCTTCTACCGTTCCTTGCGCCAGCGCCTTGCGCCCGGCGGCATGGTTTCGGTGCAGAGCGGCTCACCCTATGTCGCGCCCAACGCCTTTTGGACGATCGCAGCAACGCTTGAAGCCGCCGGTTTCGAGACACGCCCTTATCACGCCTATGTGCCAAGCTTTGGCGAATGGGGTTTCATTCTCGCGTCTCCGGCGGGCGTGCCCGAACAGTCCGAACTCTTGCCTGGGGGCCGTTTTGTGACGACCGCATCAGAACCCACATTGTTTGAGTTTCCACCGGATATGGCGCGGATCGATTCCGAACCAAACCGGCTTGATAATCAGCGGCTCGTGCGAACCTTCACGAATGAATGGCGGCGCTATGACGGTTAAGTCTTCTCCGCCTTATGATGGCCGCCATGTGCTGGCGGACTTTCATGGCTGTGCAGCCCGCCTTGATGATGCCGATCTTGTCGAACGGGCACTCAACGATGCGGTCCGTGCTGCTGGCGCAACGATCCTTGATCTGAATCTCCACCATTTTGGTGAAGGGCAAGGGGTGACCGGCGTAGCTCTGCTCGCGGAATCGCACATGTCGATCCATACTTGGCCAGAACATGGCTATGCCGCGCTCGACCTGTTTCTGTGCGGCCGCCGCCACGATATTGACGCAGCGATGGGGGTGCTTGCCGATGCATTCGAACCTGCCGATATCCGCAAACAGACCATTGCGCGCGGTTATGGGGCCGTCGCTCTGGTAGAGTAGAAGAAAGGTCTAGAGATGGACGTTGAAAATGAAGTCGTGCCGAGCGATCCGGAGCATATCAAGGCGCTGATGGAGCCAGGCCCCAAAGGCCCGATCTTTATGGTCAATATGCTCAAATTCAAAGACAAAGCCGAATATGCCGATGGCCGCGAGACAGATCTGACTGGCCGGGAAGCCTATGCGATCTATGGTCGGGCCGTCGCGAAGCTGTTGCCGAAATTCGGAGGAAAACCGTTTTTCATGGGCGATGTCACCTTCCTTTCGCTCGGCCAGGTCGAGGAATTATGGGATGAAATTGCTATCGCCTCTTATCCAATGCGCGCGGACATGGTGCGTATGTCGATGTCACCGGAATGGCAGGAGATAAGCGTTCACAGGGCTGCCGGTCTGAAGGGGCAGCTGAATATTGAAACGGTTATTCCGCCGCAGCTCGCCGGGAGTGAATGGGCGCTGGCTGATTAGTTCGCCGGGAGCTCTGTCAGTATCCTGGCAATCGCCGCGGTCATCTTTCGCGCGGCTGGAAGATCGAGCGATTCATTCGCGGCATGAAAATTGGCATTGGGCCCCAGCACGCCAGTTAACAGGATCGGCACGTCCGCAAATTCCTGAGCTATGATCTCGGTTGACGGGTAAACGCCGCCGTTTGCCCAGCCGGCGGCTGGTTTTCCAAAAGCCTCATTGGAAGCTTCATTGACACTGTTTTCCAGCCAGTGGGGGAGCTTTCCACGATGCCAGCTCGGCAACACGCTGGAAGGCGAGAAGTCGACTGCTGCATTGAATGGCGGATCTTTGATCAAAACCTCCTCCAATTCTGCAGTCGCGGCGAAACAGTCACAATCGGGCGGTGTACGAACAGCGATTTTGAGAGTGACCCGTCCTGGCAAAATTCCGCCTGTGAGGTCGGAAGAGGATAATCCGCGTATACCAGCAACATTCAGGGACGAATTCCAAACCGGCAACATGGCGGCTGCTTCGGCGTCATCAACGATACCGGGAACATGTCTCTTCCAATCCGCGCGGCCCAGAAAGAATTTGCCTGCGATCACGTCCGTTTCGGCGCCCCCTGTGGTCATATATTTGGGTGGGTTTGCCGCGAAGCTGTCGAGCGTTACGAATCCGCTGGATAAATTACACACGCGGCTCAACAGCTCGAACGCAATGCCAAGTACCGAGGGAATCAGGCCGGACATGCTGGAATGTGCAGCATCTTCAAGCAATTCTACCGACAGATGTCCTTCGATAAAGCCGCGATAGCCTGTGGTGTACCATATCCGTTCATAGTCGCCGCATCCGGCATCGAAGGAGATGATGAGATCCGGGTGTTCGCACAATGCGCGCAGATCGCTAAAATACCGGGCCAAATGTACGCCATTGCTCTTGGAGCTCATTTCTATCGCGATAACGCAGCGGGGATAGGTCTCGCCCAATTCAGCAAGCGATCCGATCGCTGACAAATAGGCATAAGGGGCAAAAGCGCTATCGGACGCTGCTCTGCCATGGAGTTTCTGATCGTGGATAACCGGCTCATACGCGGAAAAGCCATTACGCCAACCGGGCACATCAGGAAATTTGTCGAGATGCCCAAGGAGCAAGACTTCGCCTTCGGCTGTGCCAGGGACGTCGATGATGAGCATGGGCGCATTTTCGACCCGTGAGATTTTGGTGATTGTCGTGTCTTCAGGCGCATGGACGCGCGCCCATTCTTCAAAATGGCGCAACGCGGCATGGGCCTCTGAAACGGCTTCGCCTTTTGGATCGAAAGCTGGAGATGTGTTCTCAATTTTCACATATTCGAGAATCGAAGGAAGCGCTTTGTCATCAAAATACCGACGGGCCTGCTCCTGCAGGGCGGGAATAGGCTTGGTCATGTCCATTTCCAATTTTCATTTTTTCACTGTAATTTGGCAGCGCAGCGATATTCCTCCGCCAGGGTCACTCACGGTTTTCCGTTTGAGCGCGTCTCTAAGCTTATGGCGTTGGCGGAAAAAAAGCGAATCGCCGGATTGTTCCTATGTTCGGTGGGTTCAGAATTAGGCCGAGAGACGCATCGGTTCGTCCAGAGTGTAGGTCGCGGACCAAATTTTTTTTGCTGATGAACTGACGACCTGTTTGCGGGAATGTTCATCAATTCCGGTGTTATGCAACAGGTAGGGAAAGGCGAAACTTGCTTCGAGAGAGGCCAGCGCGTCCCAACAAATTTCATCATCGACCGCGATGGCCAAACCCAGCTTTTTTCCTGCTTCCGCAACCCCCATTTTCAGGCTTTGCACAAGAGGAATCGCTATTCTTTTTCGATATTGAATACCCAGCCATGGTTCCGCGGATTCGTCTCTGATCCGTAGATAAAGGATCTGCCGATAGCTCTCTTCCAGCATGATTTTTGCCATGAGATCTGTATAACAAGTGACCGTTTCCAGGACCGTTGCACTGGTGGCGAAGGGTTCCGCAATTCGTTCTGCCAAGGAGTCGAACAGCAGCGTCACCGACGCGCGGTACACATCCTCCTGTCCGTCAAAAGAATAATAGACTTGCCAAAACGACATGTCCGCATGGGCTGCGACGTCTTCGACGGTCACGTTCGCCCACGGCTTGGCCATGAACAAGGGAAGTGCCATTTTCGCGATTTCATGCCGACGTTTCCGCCAGTCGATAATCGGGCCATTTGACGACCTTGTTCGAGTGGGCATCACGGATTCTCCATATAAGTACGTAGCGTACTATATAGTATGTAGCGAACTAGAAAATATAGCCCAAATTTCAAGCTTTCTCTCGTAATAACCAATATATGGTTTAATACAATGAGCTAATGGCAGAGCTATGTGTGGTTTGTATGCCACATTGGCCTAATAAAGTTCGAATCGTACTATATTTTCATTGAGACGGATTCAGCATCTCGCCATAAGCGCCGTACCAAAGTTGCGGTGGCTGCTCGTTATGCTGCGCGCACGAAGACAAGAGATGAAAACAGGCACGAGTGCGGAATGACAGTTCGATCCGTCCGCAGTTCGTCGATTTAAGGGGTTAGATTTCGATGACTAAAAGAACTTCCAGCACGGCTTTTTCCGCACGCACGCAGATTATGCGCGGCATGTTGATGGGCACAGCCGCCACGGCATTCATTGCCACGCCTGCTTTTGCGCAGGACAATGACGAACTGGCGGCTGCCACTACTAACCAGCCTTCTATCGTTGTTACCGGTTCGCGCATTACGAACCCGAACCTCGAACAGTCGAGCCCGATCCAAGTGGTTGG
>Ga0315336_1001164_pt1 | contig 55574 bp, 59 predicted proteins | sample ASW5metaG_FD_204512 | JGI IMG/M metagenome (GOLD analysis project Ga0315336, IMG submission 204512) | Ammonia-oxidizing marine archaeal communities from Monterey Bay, California, United States - ASW #5 | ecosystem: Environmental > Aquatic > Marine > Intertidal zone | place: USA: California...
TTAACTTTTGATCAATATTAATATGATCAAATGCTTTTGAATTCTTACGTAGTGTTGAATGCATATGATTGAAATTATCTAATTGAGAAATACCGAGTTCAACTGCCACGAAATTTGCAATGTCCATTCCAATTGAAATTGCAATTCCATGGGGTATTGCATAATCTGTTGCTGATTCTATGGCATGACCAAAACTGTGTCCATAATTCATAACATTTCTTGGCCCTTGATCAAATTCATCAAGTTCAATTAATCTTTTCTTCATCAACAATGAATTAATAATATATTTCTTCATTAAGGTTGGATTACCAAAAATTTTGTCATAATCACTTGCAATTTTATCAAAACTATCTGGAGAATTTATAGCATGAACTTTTAGCATTTCGCCAATGCCAGAAAACATATCTTCTTTTTTTAATGTTTTAAGAAAATTAATATCAATAAAAACTTTATCGGGAGGTTTAAATGTACCTAAAATATTTTTTATACTCCCAGAATTAATTGAAGATTTTGATCCAATACATGAATCTGATTGGGCCAATAAAGTAGTTGGGAAAAAAATCCATGGCAAACCTCGCATTATAGTTGAAGCAAGAAAACATGTTATATCTTGAATTACACCTCCACCTATAGCAATTAGAACTTGGCCTTTTCTAATTTTTTGTTTTAATAAATCATCAATGTATTGAGGAAATTTTTCTAGTGACTTGTTTTTTTCTGTAGATTTAATAATTAAAAATCTGCTTTTAGAAAAAAAACTATTCAATTTAGTCTTATAAATTTTGGCTACCTGTTCATCAAGTATATAAATAGAATCTTTAATTGGATCATTGTTCAGCAAACTTAAAGCAGAAATGATAAAATTTACAGAGTATTCGCCTTTGTGTGACTTTATCTTTATTTGATCAGACACGAGAAAAACCGCCATCAATTATCATGTTTTGACCACTTATATATGTATTTTCTTCGCTAACCAACCAACTAACTAACTTTGCTACTTCTTCAACATGACCTAAACGCTGCATTGGAATTTGTTTTTTAATTTTAGATATTTCTTGTGTGGTTAATATATGACGAGTCAATTCAGTATTAATGAAACCTGGCGCTACACTATTAGCAAGTATTCCATATTCTGAAACTTCAGCAGAGAGTGCAGCAGTCATACCATCTAAGCCAAACTTACTAGATGAATACGATGCTCTAAACTCTTTAGAAATATGACTCCAAATAGATGTAATATTTACTATTCTTCCCCATTTTTTTTGTTTCATGTAGGGTATGACCGCTTGACACAGAAGAAGAGGGGTTCTTAAATTAACATTTAGGATGTGGTCAAAATCATCAATATTAATATCAACAAATTTATCAATTTTATTTATTCCTGCATTGTTAACCAAAATGTCTATTTTCTGATTCTTAAGATACTTAATAAATGTAATGACTAATTTTTCATTTAAAAAATCTACAGGAAAGTAAGTTGCTCCTTTTGGATATTCAGCTTCTGTCTTTGTTCCTGTTACAATTACTTTTAAGCCGTCTTCTAATAATCTTTTAGCTACTGCATATCCAATGCCGCGTGTTGCACCAGTCACGACAGCACAATGTTTTTTTTTTGGCATAACTAATATAGCTTTCTAAAACTTAGTTATTATAGTGCTTTATTCCAAAATAAAATAAAAATATTTCAAACATTTGCGAGTTATACGTTTTAAGTTTTTTTATAAATGATTAAAATTAGATTATTACTCTAATATAAAATAAGAAATTTATTGAGTTAAAATCACAATCTCTTTTTATTTTATTGTTAAGGCCTGTTTTATAGAGGTTTGTACAATTCTCTTAATCAATAAAATTATAAATCTTTAATAAAAAATTTTTTAATAAAAAATGAAATTATTAGAAGTAAAAAAAATCCAATAATTGGCAAATAGATTTCTGGTAAAGTAATAATATCAATAATATTTGGTTTTGTATTTGAGTCTATTATTGTTTCAATTCCACTACCAAAAGATGCCAAAATTAACATGCTCGGTATTAACCCTAAAAAAGTCGAAAAAAAATAATTTTTTATAGACATATTAAAAATTACAGGAAGTAAATTTTGAATAAAAAAGGGCAATCCTCCACCCCCAATAATTCTGTAACACATAAAATAAATAAATTCGTTTTGATTAAAAATTTTTTTTAGCTTTAAGAATTTTTTTGAAAATATTTTTTCTACTAAATTCTTAAAAAAAATACTAGCTGTAAAATATAATATTGTTGCTCCAATAGTGGATGAAAATAATAAAATTATAGTCCCCCACCATTTTCCAAATAAAAAGCCAGCAAGTAATCCTAATGGCAGCCCAAAACCTAAAAAAAATACCCATAAAATAGAAAAAATAAAAAAAACAATTGTAAAGAATATCAAATTATTTTGTTTATAGTCTAAAAAAAAATTTTTATTTTGTAAAATAAAATTATAACTTAGAAGATCATTTATATCGACATTTGAAAATACTAAAAATAAACCAATAAATAAAATTACTAAATAACATAGTCCAATAGTTAATTTTATATTTAGATTTTTTATAATCATTGTATATCTTTGTCTAAATTTTTTGTTGCCAATAAAATAATATTTATATGTGTAGAATTTTATTTAAATAATAGAATATATATTTTACAAGAAAATTAATATTTTATTATCCAAGTTAATAGACAATTAGTATATATTATGTTGGAAAAAAAATTAATTATTGTATAGCTGTGCTAATTATTCATTTTAAATCAAAAAAATTTGTTTGATGTTCTTATTATGGCTTTAAAAAAAATCATAAAAATTTATTCAAAAAAAATGGATATATAATAATAGAAAATTTTTTTCCTGTAATTTGGACAAGAAATAATTTAAGTTCTAAATTTATAAAAAGACTAAAAAATTAATCATTTGTAACAAAAACAAAACTTAATATGCTGTATTATATTAAAAGAATATTTATCTATTTAATGCTCGATCCAAGAAGTAGGATGTTCTATGATATCTTATTATTAAAAAAATATTTGAAACAAAAGCATAAAATTGAGTTTGGTGATTATTTAGAATTTGGGGCTTATGAAGGAGGTACCGTAATCGCTTTTTTTAAAGCATTAAAAAAACTTAATCTTACAAATTATTTCCATATGTTTGTTTTTGACTCATTTGTAGGTCTGCCAGACAAAACTTCTCCAAAAGATGATCATCATCTTTGGCAAAAAGGTATGTTTGATAGTGGGGGTGTCGATAACTTCAAAAAAATAATTTTCTCAGCGGGGATTCAGCCAAAAAAAATAACTCTGATAGATGGTTTTTATGAAGACTCTCTCAAAAAATTCAATGATCAAATTAAACCGGGTATTATTAATATTGATTGTGATTATTATTCAAGCACAAAAATTGTTTTGGAATTTTTAAAAGACAAATTAATTGAAGGTACTATAATTTATTTTGATGATCTTCACTCATTTTATGGCAACCCTCACAAAGGCATGCCAGCTGCAATTAATGAATTTAATAATAATAACAATATAGGCTTAACCAAATGTCCACATTTTGAAGGCAAGTACCAAAATAAAATATATTGGGTGTGGAAAAATAATTAATTTTTAATTTTTGAATAATTTTAATTAAGACAAGAAACTACTGGAGCGGGCGAAGGGATTTGAACCCTCGACCCTCTCGTTGGCAACGAGATGCTCTACCACTGAGCTACGCCCGCATTATTTTAGCAGTTATCATAAATGGAAATTAATGTCATTATCTCGTTTTTAAATTACTTTTAAATAGTTTATAATTATTAAAAAAAATACAGCGCATAGATTATTAAAGTACGATTTGATATTCATAATAATATATAGTCTGCGATGATAAATGATGCATGATTTAGAAGAAATAAAAATAGCTATAAATAATGGAAGCTATTCAGAGTCTAAGAAGTATTTAATTAATATAATTAAAAAAGACTCTAATAATTTTGAGGCTTTATATTTGCTAGGTATCTGCCAAGAGTCTATAGCAGACTATTCTTCTTCTATAAAAACTTATAAAAAATTATTAAAGCAAGATAATTATCCTACTGTAAATAATAGACTAGGTAAAATTTATTTAAAAATAAATAAATTTAAACTTGCTAAAAAACATTTAGAGCAGTCACTGGCTATTAATTCAAAAGCCCCAGATATTCAAAATACTCTTGGTGTTGTTTTGGTTTATCTTCAGCAGGAATCATTGGCGATAAATTATTTTAAAGAAGCTCTCAATTTAAATAATAACTTTGTAGATCCAATATATAATTTATTAGAAATATACGAAAAATCAAATGATTTTGAGAATTTAAAAAAACTGGTATTAAAAAATTATAAAATATTTCCAAAAAATAAAATTATTTTATTTTACTATGCAGACATAATAGAGAAAAATGGCAATCTTAAAAAAGCTTGCAACATTCTTAATCAAATCAGTTTTGATTCAGAAAATCGTGAGTGGGAGGTAAAAAAAGAATATAAGCTTGGAGATATTTATCATAAACTCAATCAATATAATAAGGCTTTTAAAGCCTATGAAAAAGCAAATCAAATTACGTTAAAAAATATTAATAATAGTCATTTTAAAAATAACATTTTTATTAAAGAATTAGATCGCTATCTACTTAACTTTCCAACTAAATTTAATAAAATAAATATTACAAAAAAATTTTCTTTTGACCTTTTTTTCTTAGTTGGATTTCCACGATCTGGAACAACTTTGTTAGACACTATCTTAAGCTCTCACCTTTCTGTTAAAGTGATAGAAGAACAGCCGCTAATTGAAAATGTATTTAAGCGATTAAAAACTAATGTGTTAAAAGATATATCAAAAGATAATGTTGAACAAGCCCATGATTTATATTTAGATGAATTGAAAAAAATAATTAATATAAAAAGCGTCAATCAGAAAGTTTTGATTGATAAATTACCACTAAATTTGGTTAAAATTAAAATTATCCATCAGCTATTTCCTTCCGCTAAATTTATATTTGCCATTAGACATCCGTTTGATTGCATATTAAGTTCCTTTTTTCAAAATTTTACGCTTAATACAGCGATGATTAATTTTTTGGATTTAGACAGAACAGCATATGTGTACGATAGAGTTATGCAAATATGGAAAAACTGTGATGATATAAATAAAGATAAGATTCATTTTATCAAATATGAAGATGTAACTAATGATTTTGATCAGACTATAAAAAAACTTATAATATTTTTAAATTTAAAATGGGATAAAAATATAGAATTTTTTTATAAAACGGCTAGGAAGAAAAAAAGGATACGAACTCCTAGCTACAGGCAAGTAATAAGTCCTATTTATAAATCTTCCAATTTTAAATATTTAAAATATGAAATGAAACTAAAAAACATTAAACCATTAATAGATAAGTGGGTAAAATATTTTAATTATTAAAATTAAATTTTAATATATTATTAAGAATGAATAAAGAAGATCTTTTAAATTATTTGTCAAAAAAAAATTTTGAATATATTTTATTTGATCACCCTCCTCTTTACACTGTTGAAGATTCTAAAAAAATGAGAGGAAAAATTGAAGGAGTTCATTCAAAGAATCTTTTTCTAAAAAATAAAAAAAATCAATTTTTTTTATTTTCTTGTGAAGAATCAACTAGTGTTAACTTAAAAAATTTAGGGAAATCACTCAATATTGGCAATATTTCATTTGCAAAAGAAGAACACCTTCTTGAAATATTGGGTGTTACTCCAGGGTCAGTGACTCCTTTTGGATTACTTAATGATAAAAAAAAACAGGTAAAATTTTTTTTAGATAAAAAAATTCTTATACATAAAAAAGTTAATTTTCATCCATTAGAGAATACTTCAACCATAACTATTGATGTAAAAAAATTTGTTGATTTAATGATTGAAAACAAAAAAAACGTTCATGTCTTTGATTTTGATAATTATTCTATTATATAATAATATTAATGTCCGATATAAATAAGAATTCTGTATTTAATGTATCTGAAACAAATTTTTCGGATAAAGTAGTTTTGGCATCTGAAAAAAATATGGTTCTTGTTGATTTTTGGGCACCTTGGTGTGGTCCTTGTAAGCAATTAACCCCTCTATTAGAAAAAATTATCACTAAGGCCAAAGGCAGGGTTTTATTAGCTAAAATTAATATTGATGAAAACAAACAAATAGCATCGCAGCTACGGATACAATCCATACCTTCTGTATTCGCATTTAAAAATAAGCAAATCGTTGATGCATTTCAAGGAGTTATACCAGAAAATCAAATCATTAAATTTATTGAAAAAAATTTAGGAGAAAAATTAGAAAAAGACAGCAAAGAATTTTATAATACGATAGAAAACATGTTTGCTGCAAAAGAATTTGATAAAGCTCTTGAACGTATTGAGATCTTTATGAGCGAAAATTCTCAAGATTTTAAAGCAATGAATCTTTACATAAGTTGTTTGACACATATGGGTAAATTTGAAGATGCCAAAAAATTTATTAAATCACTTGATGAAGAAAGTCTTAATAGCACTGTGGTTAAATCTTCACTACAAAACCTAAAAATTAAAGAAAAAAATCATGTTGGCCCTTTATTAACAGAATTTAAAAATAACTATCAAAAAAATCCCAATAATATAAATAATATCTTAGATTTAGCTGACAAATATTTTACCGAAAATTTATACGATGAAGGGTTTGAATTACTATTAAACCATTATCCAAAGCATAGAAACGATATAAATAAGAAAATTTTGGAATTTTTTGAAGCTTTAGGGAATGAAAATGAAAAAACAAAACTTTATAGAAAGAAATTTTCAAGCATTATGTTTTCATAATTTTTATTATTAATGACAAGAAAGATAATCATACCTATTTTCCCTCTTGGTGGAGTAATATTTTTTCCTAAAACAAATTTACCTCTAAATATTTTTGAGGATAGATATCTTGAAATGGTAGATTTTGCATTATCAAGCAATAAGATGATTGGAATGATACAGCCATTAAATGACAATCAATTGTATAATATCGGCTGTGTTGGAAAAATAACTAATTTTAATGAAACTAATGACAATAGATATATTATAAATCTTTACGGGATAAACTGTTTTAAAATTATCAAAGAGAGGCCGCTTGATAAAAAATTTCGTGTATTTGAGGCAAACCTTTATAATAATGAAAAAACACAAAATTTTCTAACAAATAAAAATTTTAATAGAAAAAAGCTAGTTGAAATGTTCATTGCTTTTCTCAACAGAAATAATTCTGATATTGACATTAAATATATAGACAAAATTAATTCAGAAGAATTAGTAAAGCTTATGGCTATGTTGTGTCCATTCTCAATAACTGAAAAACAAATGTTGCTTGAAACAATGAACTTAAATGACTTATCTGATAAACTTATTGCTCTTTTTGAATTTTATACCAATGAATACAACTGTCAAAAAACCATCAACTAATAAAATTGATGAAAGGCTTCTCCAAGTATTGGTTTGTCCATTATCGAAAGAAAAATTAATTTATGAAAGCTTAACTAACAAGCTTATATCTAAAAAAAAAGGTTTAGCTTACCCAATTAAAAATGGAATACCAATTTTAATACCTGAACAAGCTAAGAAAATTTAAATTCCCATTGCTAAGTTTGAAATATAATTCTTTATTTTAAAATTATTTTCAATAAACATAAAACCAATTTTCCTTAAAAATGAAAGGTTATGATCTTCTCTAAGAAAAATTGAGTTCAATTTGTCAGTAATCTGAAACATAAAATAAGCATCATAAAAAGAAAGATTATGGTATTCTTTACAAATATATTCATCACCAATATCTAAACCTAAATTTATACCTCGATTTATAGAATTCACTAGATTTTTTATATCACGAATTCCTAAATTCCATCCTTGGCCTGCAATGGGATGAAGGGAATGGGCAGAATCACCAACATACACAACTCTATGATCATAAAATCTATTATTTAAATGTGCTGATAAATTAAAAGATTTAATATCTAATATTTTTAATACTTTCCCAGTATATTTAAATACTTTTTCTTCAATGATATCTTTTACCAAAGCAGGGTTAATAAGTTCAAGACTCGATGTAAATTTATAGCTATTAGACCATATCACCGAGCTAGCAAAAAAATTATTAGAATTAACTTTCATTGGCAGTATAGCAAGAGGTCCGGATTTTAAAAATAATTCGTAAGCTATATTCTTATGGTTTTTCAAATGATGCAAATTAACAACGGTTGCATTTTGATTATATTTTTTTAAAAATAAAGGAGTTTTTATAATCTTTCTAACAAAACTAGTTTTTCCATCTGATGCTACAACAAGTTTAGCTTGGATCTTAAATAAATTAGTAATTACATCAATACTATTGTTGGTGTAAGTAATGTCTTTTAAGGCTGTATTGCCAATCATTCTAACATTTGTTTTTAACTTTAATAATCTGATCAAAGTTTTTTTTAACAATTTGTTTTGAATAACGTATCCGAGGAAATTATTATTATCTGAGTTACAAAAATTTATTGTATTGGTTTCTTGTCGGTCAAATACATTAATTTTTTTAATAGGCTCAACATATTTTTTTATTGAATTCCAAAGGTTTATTTTTTCAAAATAAATTTTCGATCCTTCGGCTATTGCAGTAGTCCGAAAATCTTTTAATAGTTGATTTTTGTTAACAAAATCATTTTTATCAATAATTATTAAATTTTGATTTGAAAAAGATAATGCAAATGCACCCAAAAGACCTGAGAGACCCCCACCAACAATGATTATGTCGCATTGTAATTGTTTCATAATTTCCTTCGAAATACCTTAATCTAATAGTATTAAAAAGATTAAATATGACAAGATACACAGAAATCAAAACATTTCTAATTAAGAGAATAATTGGGATAATTTTATTGGGTATATCTTTTTTAATCCTTGTTAGTCTTCTTGGTTATAGTGTTGAAGATCCAGGCTTTGGCGCTGGTAACTCTAATAACATTAAAAATTGGTTAGGACCATATGGCTCACATACAGCCAGTTTTTTAATAATATTTATTGATATTTCTGCCTACTTGCTGGTTGTCTTTTTTTTCATATCCGGTCTAAAATTAATTTTGGGTATAAATTTGCAATATATATGGCTAAGATTTATTTTACTATCTTTTGGTATTGTTGGTTTTAATTTTTCTTTAAGCTTATTTAATTTAGGGGGAGGCCTTGTTGGAGGATTTTTAAAAGATATCACAAATAACATTTTTGAAAACTATTTTCAGTCATTTTACATTTTTTGGTTTGTTTGTTTTGGTTTATTTATTGCTTCAATATTTTTAATTTATTTTGCCTTAGGCATTGGTTTTTACCGGATTTTTTCATCAATTATTAGATTTTTTAATATCACGTTTTTTTTTGTAAAATATCTTAAAATACTAAAATATTTAATTCCTAAATTTTCCAGATCTTCAGATGATAAAAGTTATTTACTTAAAAGAAATTTCCGCACTGAGCCGACTATTCATAAATCATCATACAGTAAACAAAAAAAGAGTTTATTAAGCGCTCTTGGCGAAAAAAAGATTATAAGCAATAAATATTCTTTGCCTTCAATAAATTTATTAAAAACATCAAACGAAAAATTATCTTTAATTAAAGATTTTGAAAATAAAAATATTGAGTATGGAAAAAAACTTGAGATGATTTTAAAAGAATATGGAGTTGAAGGAAAAATTACCAATTTTAAATCAGGGCCTGTTGTAACTTTATTCGAATTTGTCCCTGCTGCGGGGGTTAAAACAAGTAAAATAATTGGTTTGTCCAACGATATTGCAAGGGCTATGTCCTCACTCTCAACTCGTATTTCAGCACAACCTGGCAAAACAAGTATAGGTATTGAAATTCCAAATCAAAAAAGAGAAGATGTTTATTTGGGTGATTTAATCAAAGATGAAAAATTTACACAAAAAAAGGATAGTCTTACTTTAGCTCTTGGCAAAAATATATCAGGAGAAAAAAGATTTACTGATTTAGAAAAAATGCCACACTTACTAATTGCTGGAACAACTGGATCTGGAAAATCTGTAGGCATTAATTCAATGATAATTAGTTTGTTGTTTCGTTTTAAACCAAGTGAATGTAAATTAATTTTAATTGATCCAAAAATGCTTGAATTAAGCGTTTATGAGGACATACCTCATCTTCTAACTCCCGTAGTTACCAATCCTAATAAGGCCGTTCATGCTCTTAAATGGGTAGTTAGAGAAATGGAAAACAGATATAAGTTAATGAGTTCTTTAAGTGTAAAAAATATTGATTCATTTAATACAAAGATATTTAAGGCTTTATCAGGTGGTCGCAAACTATACAGAGAAGTTCAAACTGGAATTGATAAAGATACGCGCAATCCAATAATAGAAAAAAAAGAAATATCATTAGAAAAAATGCCATTGATAGTTGTTGTAATTGATGAAATGGCTGATTTAATGATGGTAGCTGGGAAAGATGTGGAGAACTTGGTGCAACGCTTAGCTCAAATGGCTAGAGCATCCGGCATACATTTAATAGCCGCTACACAAAGACCAAGTGTTGATGTTATTACTGGAATTATAAAAGCTAATTTTCCAAGTAGAATTAGTTTTAGAGTTGCAAGCAGGTTTGATAGTAGAACAATTTTAAATGAAATGGGTGCAGAACAATTGTTAGGTAGTGGAGATATGTTGTATCTAGAAAATGGCGCTCGCTTAACAAGGCTTCATGGGGGTTTTGTTTCTGAAAATGAGATTGAGGCTGTAGTTAATCATATAAAATCACAAACCAACGAAGAGATCCAGAAAGATATTACAACTGAATTAGATTCTCAGATAAGTCAAGGGTTAGACCTAGATTTGGATAATAAAAACATTGATGAGCTCTATGAAAAAGCTTTATCAATAGTTATTGATCAACAAAAAGTTTCAACAAGTTTTATTCAGAGATATTTACAGATTGGATACAATAGAGCAGCTAGAATGGTTGAAAAGATGGAAGAGGAAGGAATCATTTCAGAGCCAAGCCATGCAGGAAAAAGAAGTGTTCTTAAAAAAAATATATAAATTTATTAATTTTTTCTATTCGGTAACTTTAATATTTATTGTAACAACCTCATATGCGCTTGAAACTAATCAGAATATTAAAGGTTATCTTCTAGAACATTTCAGCGAAATTAGTGCGTTTTCTTCAAGCTTTATTCAAACAAATGGCATTACAATTGAGGAAGGGAAATTATATTTAAAGAATAAAAGATTAAGAATAGAGTACACAAACCCATCAAACATACTAATTATTGTCACCAAAAACAAAGGGATGTATTTTAATAAAGATTTGGAGGAAATAGAATATTTCAATCCTCAAAATTCTATTGCAAATATTTTTTTTAGAGTTTTTTATGATCACAGTTTTTTTGACAATGCTAAGTATGTAAATCAACAAAAAACACTCATGATAACAAAAAAAATATATCTAGATAATGACGAGATTAAAATGAAAGTTTTTTTTGAAAAATCCCCTTTAGTAATACGTAAATTAGAAATGGAAAGCATAAATGGAACAACAACTTATAGTATAATTAATCCAAATTTTAATCCATCGTTAGAAAATAAATTCTTTAGTCTCGCTAACCCTTTGCTCAGTTAGCTGCTCGAACTTCAACAAATTTTGATTCTGTTGATATGATTTCTATTTTTCCGTTTATTTCAGATATTTTTTTTCTTATGCGCGATAAATGACTTTCAATAGATTTAGTTTCTATATTTGGCTGTAGGTTTAAAATTTTTAATTTAAGATTTTCTTTATTAACAATTTTTTCTACAAAAAGAAGTTTAAGTATATTGGATTCAGTTTCTGTAACATAAATTTTTTTATTATTATTGTGATTATGAAGAATATTTTCCATACTTAAAGATAATCCCATGTAAATAAATTTATTGAATTTAATAAAAGACCAAATAGTGCTTTCAAATTTTGTGTAATTAACTGGATAAATAATTTTTATAAAGTTTTTGGGAGCATTTATTTTTTTTAAAGAAAGGGGTATTACTAGGAAACTAGAAAAAGAATCTTGCTGCCCCATTAATTGAAGGATAGAATTATGGTTTTTTAGATCGGTATCTTGTTTAAAAATAATTAATTTATTACCTTGCAATAATTTTATATCCTCAAGCTTTGCAAAATTATAAAATTTTTGTTTTATTAAAAAGTTCACAATTGCATTATCAGTATCATTGTCACTAATTGCAAAATGAACTATCATTAACTTCGGGATCCAAATATATACGTTCCCACTCGAACATGTGTTGCTCCACAAATTATACCTGACTTAAAATCTGAACTCATCCCCATACTTAAACAATTAATATTATTATTTTGAGCAATGCTCTTGAGCAATAAAAAATAGGATTTAGGGTTCTCATATTGAGGAGGCATGCACATTAGACCCGATATATTCAGGTTCTGTTCATGTCTGCAATAATTGATAAAATCATTTGAATCTTCAGGCATTACGCCTCTTTTATTATTTTCTTTACCAATGTTTATTTGTATAAAAAATTGTTTATTGTGAATCTTTTCAGGAAATTTCACTAATTCTCGAACTAATTTTTCTCTATCCAGAGTTTGAAAAACATCAAAAATATCCAATGCTTGCTTTACTTTGTTAGATTGAAGGGGTCCTGTTAAATGAAGCTCTATATCGTTATATTTTGCTTTTAGAGCTCTAAATTTTTCTAGTGCTTCTTGCACTCGATTTTCACCAAAAATTCTCACTCCAGCAGACAACGCAATTTCAATTGAATTTAATGGATGATTTTTTGAAATTGCAACAATTTTTACTGATTTTACAGTGTTTTTTAAAATAAAATCAGTAATTTCAGTATATGCAGTAAGGTCAAAGCTCATATTAATTATTTGTTGTAATATTACAACATATCTTAAAAAAAACACTCATAATATCCTATATATTCGTAATAATATTCATTTTTATATACTTGGTAACATGTGTAAAAATGTTTTTTACACTATTAATGAATATTCATTAACTCAAAAGGAGTAAATATGAAAAAAGAACTATTAATCGCAAGTGCTTTAACTGCATCTTTCGGTTTAGCTAATGTTGCTGAAGCAGCAACTGCTAGCTATTCAGGTCACATCAAAAGTGGTGTTACTGGAAAAGATTTAGACAGTACTTCGACTGGTAACTCTACGTATTCAGGTAATAACCTGTCTCATTTTGCCATTAGTATTTCAGAAACTACTGACAGTGGTATTAAAATATCAACTGGCTTTACAGTAATTAATGAAAGTACTTCTGCCGTTAATAACTCTGGTTTAACATTAACTTTCACTGATGGAAGTGCATTAGACCTAATTTCTGCTGGTAATGCTTACGGTGGTCATCTAGCAACAGTACCTGGTGCTTCAGGTGAAATGGGTGTATCTGATACATCTTCAAACCATGCACCTACAGACCTTGACTGGGCTGATACTTCTGATGCTGTTGGCTTCGATTGGAGCTCAGCTGCGGACTTTGGTGGTATTGATGGTTTAACAGTTGGCTTATCTGGCGCATTTGGTGATGACGGAGACGTTTCATCTGCTGCTACAGCTGATACATCTTATTCAGTTGGTGCTACTCTAGTAACAACTGCTGGTGACTCAACTGTAACTGTTGGTGGTGGTTTCATTTTAGCTGGTACTTCTAACCAATTTGCTACAAATGACATGGCTAATTCAGCAGCTGTTTCTGCTTCTGCAGTAACTGGTGACTTAAGTCTTGGTGTTGGTTATTCTACTGGATCTGGATTACATGATTCTGATGGAGCTACAGCAGGACAAACTGATAGTGCTAGCATTGTAAAAGTGGGCGCTAAATATGTGTCTGGTGATATCACTCTTGCAGTTGGTTATCTTGATGGAGAAGCTAAAGACTCAGTTGCTCCAGAAACTGATGGTGCTAGTGTTGACGCTACAACCCAAACTTCAGCTAGCATAAGCTATGCGGTTGCTTCTGGTGTTACGGCTATTCTTGGTTACACTGACAGAGAGAATACGGACGAAGGTACAGCTCAAACAGAGCACAGTGGTACTTCTTGGTACGTTGGAGCTACAGTTAGCTTCTAATCAAACTTAAAATTTATTTTAAAAGCGGCTTTAAAGCCGCTTTTTTTTTGTTTATTTTATTATAACTTTAACATAGGACTGTGCTATGAAATTGATTTTTAAATTTGTAGCTTTTTTAAGTCTATTTTTTATAATTGCTTCTTGCTCAAATAATAATCAAAATGATACTTCAGATCTGTATGCTAAAAGTCAAGCTGTTGATGAAATTATTAAAAGATCAGGAAATGTTTTTGCAACCAATTCTCCAGAAAAAAGAGACAAAGCTTTAGATGATGCACAAAACAGATTACAAACTGGGGGCGGTTTGCTCGGTAAAAAACCAGGGGGGTTGGGCGGCATGTTTGGAGGTGGTGACAGCAATAATAGTTCTGTAGCATCGATTGGTTTTCCAATAAATGCTATATTGTGGAAGAGCAGTCTTGAAACCATTTCTTTTATGCCTATAGCTTCAGCTGATCCTTTTGCTGGAATTATTATTACTGATTGGTACTCAACATCTTCAAATTCCCAAGAGCGTTGTAAATTAAATATCTTCATTAAAGGAGTAGAGCTTAAAACAAATAATTTGAAAGTTAATACTTTTTGCCAAGATCTTAATGATGGTGTGTGGATTAATGGTGGTGACATGCAAGCAAACAGCCGTAAAATTGAGAATGCAATTCTTAATAAAGCTAAAAAAATAAAACTTTCTCTTAATTAATAATTGTGACGGAACGATACAATTATAAAAAAACTGAATCCTATTGGCAAGCTAAGTGGGAAGAAAAAAAAGTATTTAGAACAATAAAAACAGAAAACAAAAAAAAATATTATGTTTTAGAAATGTTTCCTTACCCATCCGGAAAAATTCATATGGGCCATGTAAGAAATTACACTTTAGGAGATGTTGTAGCAAGATACAAAAAAATGTGCGGGTTTAATGTTTTGCACCCCATGGGTTGGGATGCTTTTGGATTGCCTGCTGAAAACGCTGCTATTGTCGAAAAAAAAGCTCCCTCCAGTTGGACATATCAAAATATCGATGTAATGCGCAATCAATTAAAAACGATGGGTTTGTCAATTGATTGGTCTAGAGAAATAGCGACTTGTCATCCAGATTATTATAAACATGAACAGGCATTTTTTTTAGATTTATTAAAAACGGGTTTAGCATATAAAAAAGAATCCCTAGTTAATTGGGATCCTGTAGATAAAACTGTCCTTGCAAATGAACAGGTAATTGATGGAAGGGGTTGGCGTTCAGGAGCAATAACTGAATCAAAAAAATTATCACAATGGTTTTTAAAAACTAGTGCTTATTCAGAAGAACTTCTTAGTTATTTGGATCAATTAGAAGACTGGCCCAATAAGGTTAAAATTATGCAAAATAATTGGATTGGTAAATCTATTGGAGCAGAAATAAATTTTAAAATACACAATCCTCAAAATTTAAACAATAATTATATTAAGGTATTTACCACTAGGCCTGATACAATTTTTGGTGCATCTTTTTGTGCCCTGTCAATTGATCATGATATAGCCAAACAAATTATCAATTTAGATTTAGAAGCAAAAAAATTTAAAAACAAATCTCTCAAAACCAATCCTGATAATGATAAAATAGGCTTTAAAACAAATCTTTTTGTTGAGCATCCTTTTCTAGAGAATTCACTACTGCCTGTTTTTATAGCTAATTTTGTATTAATGGATTACGGCTCAGGGGCAGTTTTTGGTTGCCCAGCTCATGACCAAAGGGATTTAGATTTTGCTAATAAATATAATTTAAAAGTTCTACCGGTAATTTTACCTGAAGGTATTTCAAAAGAAAAATTTATAATTAACAAAGATGCATATATGGGAAATGGTGCACTTATCAATTCTGATTTTTTAAATGGTAAGGATGTCGAAGAGGCAAAAACCGAAATTATTAATCAAATTAACGCTAGAGATATTGGAAAAAAGAAAGTAAATTATCGTTTAAGAGACTGGGGACTATCCAGACAAAGATATTGGGGGTGTCCCATTCCAGTTATGTACAGAGAAGATGGGGAGATAATCCCTGTTCCAAAAAAAGATTTACCAGTCCTTCTTCCACACTTAGAAAAATTTACAGGTTCTGGTAATGTGCTTCAGAATCATAAAGAGTGGAAAAATACTGTTTGCCCAAATACAGGAATGAGTGCTGTTAGAGAAACAGATACCTTTGATACATTTTTTGAGTCTTCTTGGTATTTTTTACGTTATTGTAATCCTAGAAATAGTGAGCCCTTTCTAAAAGAAGATATAAATTATTGGTTGCCTGTAGATCAGTACATTGGTGGAATTGAGCACGCGATTCTCCATTTGTTGTATGCAAGATTTTTTATTAAGGCGTTAAGAGATTTGAAATATATTTCAATAGACGAACCTTTCAAAGGACTTTTCACACAAGGCATGGTTACTCACCGAACATTTAAAAATAATAATAATGAATGGATAAGTCCCGATGAAGTGATAAATGAAAAAGAAAAATATTTTGATGAATCTAAAAAAGAAGTTGTTGTGGGAAAAGTAGAAAAAATGAGCAAGTCCAAAAAAAATGTTGTAGATCCCACATTTATTATTCAGAAATATGGAGCAGATACAGCAAGATGGTTCATGTTATCTGATAGCCCTCCTGATAGAGATCTTGAATGGACTGATAATGGAGTAGAGGGTTCTTATAAATTTATGAACAGAATTTGGGACGTGACAAATATAGCTTTAGAAAAAAAACTCCCAACAAACAAAAGAGAGGGGGATGTATTTTTAAATGAGAAAGTAGAAGAAACAATAATGAATGTTACAAAAAACATAGAAATGTTTCATTTCAACAAGGCAGTGGCGAATCTTTATGAGGTTGTTAATTCGATTCAAAACAATTTAAGAAATAATTTAGTATCTCAAAATAGTATTTTTAACGCTCTTAAAAAATTATCACTTCTGATTCATCCTTTTACTCCACATCTTAGTGAAGAATTGTGGAATAAACTGGGGGAAAGTGGTTTAGCTATAGAACAAAATTGGCCCAAATCTTCACTTATCAAAAAGAAATTTATTTCAAAGCTTGCTATACAAATTAATGGCAAGACAAAAGAAATACTTGAAATTGAGACTGGTTTGGAAGAGAAGGAGGTAAAAAACCTTGTGTTAAATAATAGTAAGATAAAAAAAATTATAAGAGGAAAAAATCAGAAAAAAACTATATTTGTTCCTGAAAAAATATTTAATATTGTGTTAAATTAAGTTAGTGAAAAAAATTTTATTATTTTTGTTTTTTCTTGGTAGTTGTAGTAATTTTGATTTCGTTCATGAAAACAGCAATCAGTTTTTATTAAACAAAAAAACATTAATATCTGTATCGGGTGACAACACAGATCAAGCAAAAATCTTTTTAAATAATTTATTGGGCGATATTGAGTCAAATCCAAATTATCTACTTTCTTTAAACATAAAAAAGAACGTATCAAAATTGGTATTAGAAACAAGTTCGGTGGCAACTAAATATACAATTATCCATTCTGTGAATTACAGTTTGTTAGATGTATTTCAAGATTGTGTGGTATTTGTATTTAACGAATCAACTTCGATTAATTATGATTCAAAATCAGAGGGATATAGTTTTGGATCTGACAGGGCGAAAATAGATGCGGAGATTGAAAATCTAAGAATGAATATCAGTAATTTTTTTATTAACCTAAATATACACAACCCTCAATTAAAATGTCTTAAATGAAAATTAATGCTGAAAAATTTATTGAAAAATATCAGGGAAATGATTTGGCATCGAATTTTTTTCTAATTACAGGAAATGAAATTGGCTTAATTCATGAAATTGAAAAAATAATAATTCAAAAAATTAAATTAATAGGTTTTAACGAAGTAGTAAAAGTAGAAGAAGAAAAAATTCAATCAATAGATGATTTGATTGATCGGAACACTTCTCTTTTTACTTCATCAAAAATTTATCTTCACAAAAATCCAAAAGAAATTAATATCCAGGACTGGGATAACATTGATAGTAGTACATCAACAATTATAGTTAGCTCTAATAAAATTAAAAATAACTCAAAGATTAAATCATATTTTGATAATCATAAAAAGTTTTATTCGGTATCTTGTTATAAAATTTCAAGACAATTTAAGAAAAAAATAATTGATAGATTTTTAAATCTCAACAAAATTACTATAAAAAAAACAGCTTATTGGTATTTATTAGAAAGCTCTGAAAATGAATATCCACTGTTAATAAATGAATTAGAAAAAATTAAGCAATATGATAAAAAAGAATTAGAAACTAAAGAAATACAATTATTGCTTTCTCCTTGTCAGAGTTATGATTTAGAAAATTTATTTTTTCACACTGTGTTAAGCTCTAATGCTATTATACAAAATTCACGCTCAATGATCAGATCGCTATCTGACTCTTATTTTTTTATACAGAGAGTTAAATATTTTATTGATTTGCTGACTAAGGCTAATACTATTTTTCTAGAGGAAAACGATATGGAAAAAGCAAGTTCATCTCTACCTAAATATCTTTTTAGAGAAAAAGATAAATTAAATTTGATGATAAGAAAATTAAACCAACCCAGAATCATTGTTATTAATAATATTATTAAAAAGACAGAAATATTGTTAAGAAAAAACAACAGTATGTACTTGATTATTGTTCAAAGATTTTTGCTAAACCTAAGAAAAAATTTAGTGTAATTATTTTTTTAACCTTTGCATTATGTTGTCAAGTTGATCAAGATTTGAATAATACAAGGTAAGCGAACCAGAAGTTCCCTGTTCATTAAAGTGAATTAGAGTTTTTAATCCTATTTTTTCTGATAATTCTTTTTCTAAATCCAGTATGTTCGGGTCTTTTGTTGTTGGTTTAGATTTATTTTTTTTATATTTAGAGGTATTTCTTTCTGTTTGGCGTACACTTAATTTTTTTTTAATAATGTCATCTGCAATTTCTTTAGCATTTGGTACGCCAATGAGCGCACGCGCATGTCCCATTGATAGTTTGCCTGATACTATATAGTCTAGTATTTCCTTATCTAGTTCTAAAAGTCTTAACATATTAGATATATGGCTTTTGCTCTTCCCAATAATTTTACTTAAACTTTCATAATTAAAATTCTGTTTTTTTAAAATTATGTCATAGGCAGTTGCTTCTTCAACAGCATTAAGATTTTCACGTTGTATGTTTTCTATTAAGGCGGCTTGAACGGCCTCATCGTTATCCATATCCTTTATTATAGATGGTATCTCATGAATTCCTGCTATTTGAGCGGCACGCCATCTTCTTTCACCAGCAATAATTTCATAAGCATCGGTCCCTTTCATTCGTACAACAATTGGCTGCAAAACACCTTGTGATTTTATAGAAGATGCTAAATCTTCAAGTTCGCTTCTTTCAAAATTTTTTCTTGGTTGTTCTGAATTGGCCTCTATTGATGAAACATTGATTAATTTGTAATTTTGGTCATCTGAATTAATTGAGTTTGGCGATAATAAGGCACCGAGTCCCCGGCCTAATTTATTTTCTTTATTCATCTTTTAACTATTGATTGAAAATTACCTCTTTTGCAAGTTCAATATAGGCTTGTGAACCAACACAGGTCGTATCATAAATTAACACAGGTTTTCCATGGCTAGGCGCTTCTGAAATTCTAACGTTTCTGGGAATAATTGTTTTGTATACTTTTTTCCCAAAATGAGATCTAACATCTTCTTCAACCAATGAACTTAGAGAATTTCTTTTATCAAACATGGTTAATACTACTCCTTCTATTTCTAATTGTGGGTTAAAACCTTGTTTTACTAATTCAATTGTTTTAATTAGTGCGCTCAAGCCCTCAAGAGCAAAAAACTCGCACTGAAGAGGGATAATAACTGAGCTTGAAGCAACAAGATCGTTTATGGTCAACAATCCTAATGCCGGAGGACAATCAATAATAAAAAAATCATAACCTTTTATTTTTGACAAAATATTTTTAAGAACACTTTCTCTGTCATTTATATCTACAAGTTCAATCTCAGAAGCAGCAAGATCATGTGTAGAGGCGATAATGTCAAGATTGGGAATTGCAGTATTTTTTATACATTTGTGATCAAAGTCTTTGTTTGTTAATAGTTCGTATAATGAAGGCTGCCTGTTTACATCTAAAATACCAAGGCCAGTGCTAGCATTAGCCTGGGGATCAGAATCAATTAAAAGAACCTTTTTTTCAATAGCGGCCATAGCAGTGGCTAAATTAATAGCAGTCGTTGTCTTTCCAACCCCTCCTTTTTGATTAGATATTGATATTGTTTTTGTCATTCTTTTTTTTAAGTTTTGTAATTATTAATACACAGCCCCTTATGTCTGATTCACTTGAATATATTTCAAACGAAAAACTCCATTTTTTTTTAGCTGTTATAATTTCATCATTAACAGTTTTGCCCTTTAAAAAAATTAGAACAGTGTTGGTTTTTATAAAATTTTGTGAATAACTGAATAGTTTGTCAAGATTTGATAATGCCCTAGAAGTTATAATATCAAATTTATAATTATAAATTTTTTCTAATCTATTAAGGATAATGTTAATTTTTAAATTCAATTTTTGTGATACTTTCTGTAAAAAATTTATTTTTTTTCCGTTTGAGTCAACTAAAGTAACGTTGCTATATCCAGCAATGGCGAGGACTATACCAGGAAGGCCTGCTCCCGATCCCATATCTAGAATAGAGCTAGTCTTATTTTCTATAAATGGCAAAAGCTGAAGACTGTCAAGAATGTGTGTTCGCCATGGTTCAATTAAAGTTGTCTTTCCAACAAGATTTGTGTGAGAATTGTTTTTAACAAGTTCATCCAAATAATTTTGAAGATTCTTTTCTTGTTGATAATTTATTCTATATTTTTCAATTATTTTTTTTTTCTTTATCAATTTATGCTGCTTTATGATTCTTTTGTTTTTTTACATATCTAAGTAAAGCAATTATGGCGGCAGGAGTTACGCCTGATATTCTAGATGCGGCACCAAGTGTTGGAGGTTGAATGGTTGTGAGTTTTTCAACAATCTCATTAGACAAACTTCCCACAGTTTTATAGTCCATATTTTTTGGTAAAAGCAATTCTTCATCTTTTTTAAAATCAGCTATGTCTTCTCTTTGTCTTTCTAGGTAACATGCGTATTGTGATTCAATTTCAATTTGTTCTTTTGTTGCCTCATCTATATGTTTGGTTTCTGGCCATATTTTAGATATGTTATCAAAGTTTATATTATCAAAAGCTAAAAGCTCTAAAGCAGATCTTTTTTTTCCATCAAAATTAACTGATATTCCAAATTTATTTAGTTGATTTGGAGAGATCTTGTTTTTTTTGAAAATATCAAATCCATGTATTAAGTTTTTCATCTTAATTTCAAATATTTTTTTTCTTTTATTGGAAACACATCCTAATTTTATGCCTAGGGGAGTTAGTCTTTGATCTGCGTTATCAGCTCTTAATAATAATCGATATTCCGATCTTGAAGTAAACATTCTATATGGTTCCTTCGTCCCTTTAGTTACTAAATCATCTACTAAAACTCCAATATATCCTTTGGATCGATCAATTATGAACTCAGAATTGCTGGTAATTTTTGTTGCGGCATTAATGCCGGCAATTAGTCCTTGTGCTGCGGCTTCTTCGTAACCTGTTGTTCCATTTATCTGTCCTGCAAAAAAAAGATTGCTAATTTTTTTTGTTTCTAGAGTATGATAAAGTTCTTGGGGATTTATATAATCATATTCAATTGCATAACCAGGTTTTAAAATTATTGCATTTTCCAAACCCTTTATAGATTGAACGAAAGATTGCTGTATATCCTCTGGAAGTGATGTTGAAATTCCGTTGGGGTATATTACATCATCATCTAAACCTTCGGGCTCAAGAAATATTTGATGTTGATTTTTTGATCTAAATTTATTTACCTTGTCCTCAATAGAAGGGCAGTATCTAGCGCCCATTGAATTTATTTCTCCAGAGTACATTGGTGAGAGATGAATATTGTTATCAATTATATTATGGGTATTGGTGTTGGTGTGGGTAATAAAACATGAAACTTGCTTTATGTGGATATCATTGTTGATAAATGAAAATGGTTTTGGATTAAGGTCTGGTAACTGCTCCTCTAAAGTATTGAAATTTATAGATTTTTTATGTATTCTGGGTGGGGTTCCTGTTTTTAGTCTGCCTATTGAAAACTTTAGTGATTCAATCGTTTTTGCAAGATTAACTGAAGATTTATCTCCGTAACGTCCGGCGGGGTACTTTTTATTCCCTATTCTTATTAGGCCCCTTAAAAAAGTACCGGTTGTTAATACTAATGAATTGCAAAATATTTTTCTTTTGTTTTCTAATAAAACTCCAGAAATTTTTGCTTTGTCAATTATTAAATCATCTACAGACCCCTCTATAATCTCAATATTCTCCTGAGAATTAACTATTTCTTGAATAGATTTTTTGTAAAGTTTTCTGTCAGCCTGTGCTCTGGGGCCCCTCACCGCAGGTCCACGGCTTAAATTAAGCATGCGGAATTGAATTCCTGAATTATCAATAGCCCTTCCCATAATGCCGTCCAGAGCATCAATTTCTCTTACTAAATGCCCTTTCCCAAGTCCGCCAATTGCAGGATTGCAGGACATTTCTCCAATTTTATTTTTTTTATGTGTAATTAGTGCCGTACTAATACCCATTCTTGAGGATGCGCAAGCTGCCTCTACACCAGCATGCCCGCCTCCAACAACAATAACATCAAAATTCTTATTAATATTTATCATTTTCACGTGAAATTATTTTCCAATACAAAAATCAGAGAATATTATATCTAAAATATCTTCAATATCAACAGTTCCAAATAATTTAGCAAGCGCATTTGTGGCTAACCTTATGTCCTCAGCAAAAATATCTATGTTTTTGGTCTGTTTACTGTTTACAAGGTGTTTTTTTGTTTCAGTAAGGCAGCTTACATGTCTTTCACGTGAAATAAATTCGTTTTCTTTAGGGTGTTTTTCAAAAAGTTTTTTCTTTATTATCTCTAATATTTGATATATTCCGTAATTATTCTTAGACGATATATTATAAAAACCGTTCCCAGAAAATTTACTGAGGTTCAAATCTTGTTTAGATTTAATAAAAATAACATTACTGAAGTCAGAAAATTCATTTTTATTTGTAATATTATCAATAAAAACTAAATTAATATCGGCATCTTTTGATAGATTTATAGCTTTTTCAACACCAATTTTTTCAACTTTATTTTTAGATTTTCTTAAACCCGCCGTATCAACAAATCTAACCGGCAAGCCATGTATATCAACAAATGATTCTACAAAATCTCTTGTTGTCCCTGGATTATTTGTGACAATAGCAACATCTCTGCCAGAAATATTATTAATAAAACTAGATTTGCCAGTATTTGGTTTGCCAAGAATGGCGACGGTAAAACCGTCCCTTATACTCATTCCAAAGTTTTTTCCCAATAAAATTTGATCTATAGTATTTATTATGTTCTCTCTTTGTTCTTTTATATTGTTTAACAAATTTTCAGGTAACTCTTCTTCAGAGAAATCAATAATTGCCTCTATATTTGCCAAAACATTCTTTAAATTATCAAAAATTTTTTTTGTTTTGCTGAAAAAATGTCCTGATAAATGACTTATTGCTTGTTTTCGTTGTATCTCTGTCTGTGCGTTTACTATGTCAGATATGGCCTCCACTTGTGTTAGGTCTAATTTATTGTTCTCAAAAGCTCTTCTGGTAAATTCGCCTGGTTCAGCTATTCTTATATTGCTGTTGTTGGAAATTTCTTTTACGAATTTTTTTATTACCGCGCTTCCACCATGTAGAGAAACCTCAATCATATCTTCTCCTGTAAAGCTTTTTGGTGATTTGAAATATGTAGTTATGGTTTGGTCTATTATATTTTTTTGCCTGTCAATGATTTTGTTAAATGTTGCTTGGTTGTGGTTTTTTGGCATATTAGATGAAATCTTAGAAATAAACTCATAAGCTTGGTGCCCAGAAATTCTCACAACTGCTATTGCAGACTTTCCTGGTGGAGTTGAAAGCGCAAATATAGTATCTTGTTTTTTGTTCATAAAATCATGGCAAATAAACTCTTAGACGAAACAAGTCCACACCTTCTACAAAACAAAATAAATTTAATTATCTTTGTGACTTGATCTTCCTACAACTATGTTCCGCAAAAAGTTTGGTATATCTGGTTGTTGGGGACGGGCGAAGACTGATAGGCACTGATCTCTGGTTTATTTTTATATGGTTTTTTAAAAACTTCCAATAAATTAATCATCGGCCCTAAATCACCGTCAATGCTTGCGGCATCTAAGGCCTCTTCCACTTTGTGATTTCGCGGTATAATGGCCGGATTGTTTTTGCTCATCAAATTTAAGGACAGTTTTTTTGTTTGTCCGTTTTGGATTCTTCTAGCTTTCCATATTTTGTACCAATTATGAAATTCAGTATCTTGAAATAATTTATCGTTTGGTAAACTGCTTTGCATTAAAGATAAAAAGGTGTTTGTGAAATCCGCTTTGTTTTTATACATCAGTGAAAACAACTTTCTTATTAATGTCTGATCTTTATTATCTTCTCCAAACAACCCTAGTTTTTTGCGCATCATCTCAAGCCAATATTTTTCATAAATTGGGGCAAAATTTCTAATAGTGTTTTCTGCAATTTTAATAGCTTTTTCTTTTTTTTCACTAATTAGTGGCAGAAGGCTTTCAGCAAATCTAGTTAAATTCCAATGTGCTATTAATGGTTGATTAACATAAGAATAGCGCCCTTGGTGATCTATTGAGCTAAACACTGTTTTTGGATTATAAGTATCCATAAATGCACAGGGCCCATAATCAATTGTTTCGCCTGAAATAGTCATGTTGTCTGTGTTCATAACGCCGTGGATGAAGCCGACTCGCGCCCAGTTTGTGATTAGTTTTGCTTGTTTTTCCATTACAGATTTTAATAATTCAAGCGCTGGGTTATCCGCATTTTTAAGGTTTGGATAATGACGATTTATTGAATAATCTAATAAATTTTTTAGAATTTTTACATCTCCAAAATTAGCTACATATTGAAAGGTGCCCACACGGATATGGCTGGCTGCAATGCGAGTTAATATGGCTCCAGGCAAAATCGTCTCACGTATTACATTTTCTCCTGTAGCTACCACGGCGAGGCTTCGAGTTGTAGGAATTCCCAAACTATGAATGGCCTCACTAATGATATATTCACGCAACATTGGTCCTAGGGCGGCCCTTCCATCACCATTGCGTGAATAGGGTGTTTGTCCCGAACCTTTAAACTGAATATCAAAGCGTTTATTTTTTGGGGTTAGGTGTTCTCCTATTAATATAGCCCTTCCATCTCCTAAATTTGTAAAATACCCAAATTGATGCCCGGCGTAAGCTTGTGCAATAGATTGTGATCCTGGGGGAAGTAGGTTTCCAGCAAACATAGAAGAAATGTGTTTTTCATCAATAGAATAAAAATTAAGCCCCAGTTCTTTAGATAGTTGGTGGTTAAGTATGATTAGTTTTGGCTTTTTTACCGGGATGGGGGCTAGTTTTGATAACATAATTTTTGGCAAGCGGGCATAACTATTATCAAAACGCCATCCAATTTTTGAAACCCCAACAATAATTTCATCCATTATAATAAATCAATCTATTTGGTTGTAATTTAATCACACCCATTCTATCACCTACTACAAAGAATGTTGAGGGGTAAGTTCTTAAATCTGTGTTTATGTTTTGTTATTATTAAGTTTGTGAAAAAAATTTAAGATTTATTTAGTTTTTGGTTCCCATACTTTGAAAAAATTCGCTATTAGTTTTTGTATCCTTCATTTTATCTAACAAAAACTCCATTGATTCTGTTGTGCCCATTGGTGCTAGAATTTTTCGAAGAATAAATGTTTTACCTAACTCGTCTTTATCTAATAATAATTCTTCTTTTCTTGTAGCTGATTTACCAATATCAAAGGCAGGAAAGGTTCTTTTTTGACTTAACTTTCTGTCTAAAACAATTTCACTATTTCCAGTGCCCTTAAATTCCTCAAATATAACTTCATCCATTCTGCTGCCTGTCTCAATTAATGCCGTTGCAATTATTGTTAAAGATCCGCCATTTTCTACATTGCGGGCAGCACCAAAAAAACGTTTTGGTCTCTGTAGGGCATTAGCATCAACACCCCCTGTTAATACTTTTCCACTAGAGGGAACAACAGTATTATAGGCCCTTCCAAGCCTTGTTATTGAATCTAAAAGAATAACAACATCATTTTTATATTCGACCAATCTTTTTGCCTTTTCTATAACCATTTCGGCGACTTGAACATGTCTTGATGCAGGTTCGTCGAAAGTTGAGCTTATTACTTCTCCATTAACCGATCGATCCATATCAGTAACCTCTTCTGGTCTTTCATCAATTAATAAAACAATGAGTTTTGTTTCAGGATTATTTTTTGTAATTGCATTGGCAATTTTTTGCATAATTATTGTTTTCCCTGTGAAGGGTTGTGCAACAATTAATTGTCTTTGCCCCTTGCCAAGTGGGGCAATAATATCAAGTATTCTTTCTGTTAAATCTGGCATTGGTTTTTCTTGCTCTAGTTTAAAGCGTGATTCAGGATATAGTGGTGTAAGATCTTCAAAATTAATTCTATTTTTAACTAATTCTGGATCTTGGTGATTAATATTATTAATTTTAATTAAAGCAAAATATCTTTCTCCTTGTTTGGGGGCCCTAATTTCACCTTCAACACTATCACCCGTTCTAAGACTAAATTTTTTTATCTGGTTTGGGCTAACATAGATATCATCTGGTCCAGGAAGATAATTTGATTCAGGTGATCTAAGAAAACCAAAGCCGTCCTGCATTATCTCTATAACACCAAGACCAGTTATTGTTTCTCCTTCCAGTGCAATTTTTTTTAAAATAGCAAACATTAAATCTTGTTTTCTAAAAGAAGATGGGCTTTCTATTCCAAGATTATCAGCTTGTTTTAATAATTCTTCTGGATCTTTATTTTTTAATTCTTGTAGATTCATTTTGGGAAACTTTAAAAAAGAGATTTGTTAATATTAAAAAACAATAACAAAGTCAAAATAATATTTATATATATATATAATAATTATTTGTAGTATAAGTTGTTATATAAGAGAATTAACTGTTTTTCTTTATATATTAAGATTTTTATACAAATATAATATAGTTTTTCATAAACTTTAATAATGTTAAAAAAAAGGATAATTTATTGATTTAAAAAAATTTTTTTTACTTAAAAGTGTTAATCTTATTGTGAATTTTTTTAGATAATTAAGTAGTTTATTTATGTTAAAAAAAAATACAATAGAAAACAAAACAACAAACAAACTGTTTATAAATGATATTAACTTTTTGAAAAAAAATAAGCATTGTGTAAAGCGTTAGTAAGAAGGGGGATTATTAACATGTTTTTTAACAATAAATTTATTTTAGCTAGTTCAAGTTATTCAAGATATAAAATTTTAAAGCAAAACGGATTAAATTTTACTAAAAAAAAACCACTTTGTAACGAGACAACACTTAAAAAAAATCTCTTAAAAAAAAAATACACCCCAAAAAGAATATCCCTTGAACTTGCAAAAGCAAAAGCAAAAAGTATCGCTAATAAAAATATAAACAAACTAGTTATTGGATCAGATACAATTATTCAATTTAATAATGTAATGTTTAAAAAAGCTGAAAACATCAAAGATGCAAAAAAAAAAATACAGAAATTATCTGGAAAAACACATATTCTCTATTCTAGTGCAGCTGCTTTTTATAATAAAAAAATTGTGTGGAGCGCAACACAAAAAACATATATCAAAATTAGAAAACTTAATGATAAAGAAATAAAAACATACCTAAATAAAGCTGGAAAGAATGTATTATACTCGGTAGGTTGTTACCAAATTGAAAAGGCTGGACCAAACATTATCGAAAACATTAAAGGTGATTTTTTTAATGTTATGGGATTTCCTCTTTTCCCCTTTTTGTTTTTTTTAAAAAAGTTTAGTATCAAAAAATGAGCACAAAAAAGGCATATGTAATTGGAACAGATGTAAGCTCAAGTTTGTCACCTATTATTTTTAGATATTGGTTTGATAAATATGGTGTTGATGCAGAATATAACTTTAAAGAAATAGAAGAAAGTTCTTTTAATAAAAAAATAAAACCAATATTAGAGGAAGATAATTTGTGTGGACTAAACATAACAATACCATTTAAAAAGAAAATAATTTCCTATATTGAAAAAATTGATCATCACTCTTCTAATATCGGTGCGGTTAATTGTGTAACTAAAAAAAATAACCTTTTAGAGGGAGTAAACACGGATTGGATCGGATTTCAAAAATCTATAGAATGGTATGAAAAAAAACAATCTGTAATAGATAAAAATACCGCCATTGTTATAGGTTACGGCGGCTCCTCTAAGGCTATAATTTATTCTTTAATTGACTGCGGTTTTAAGAAAATTAAGATATTTAATAGAAACTTTGATAAAATTAAAAAAATTGGAAACAAAACAAGCCTTTTATCATTCCATTTGCGCGATCTTCCTAAGCATACCTTAACAGCAGATTTAATAATTAATACGGTGCCGGCAGAAGTTTTTCCAAATTATCAGTTAAAAACAAAAAAAGAAGTGGTTGGTTTTGATATTGTATATAAACCAGGCACTAAATTCTTACAAGGAATGAATAACATAGCGCCCACCCAACGTATTTACGGAACTACAATGCTTGTTCATCAGGCGGCGCCATGTTTTCATAAATGGTTTGATGTAAAACCAGAAATTGATAAAGAAATTTTTATTATCCTAAACAACGCAATCAACAAGAGAAAATAAATTGACAAAAATAATTGGTTTAACGGGTGGCATAGCTTCAGGAAAAACAACAGTTATTCATCTTATAGAAATACACGGCATACCTACGCATGAATCTGATTTTGTTGTAAAAAATATGTACTCCAAACCAACACTTAAATTTATTAATTATTTAAAAAAGATTAATTTAGGACAATCGGTAAGTGGAAAAAAAATAAACAAAAACATAATCCGCGAAGAAATATTTAACAATCAAAAAAAAAGAAAAGCCTTAGAAAAATATATTCATACAGAGGTAAAAAAATCAAGAGAAAGGTTCTTAAAAAAAAACATAAACACAAAAACAAAAATTCTCTTTCTTGACATTCCTCTGTTGTTTGAAAATAAACTGGAAAAAATTTGTGATTATACTATATTCTTATATTCTCCTTTAAAACTAAGGAGGCAAAGAGCAATAAGAAGAAAAGGAATGAAAAAAAACATACTTGAAAAAATAATTAATACCCAACTAAGCGATAAAATAAAAAGAAATAAAGCTGATTTTGTTATTAATACATTTAATACAAAAGCCTCCACCCATAAAGCGCTGAACAAAATAATTGATAAAGTTTCTAAATAAAATGAGAGAGATAATATTAGACACTGAAACAACAGGACTAGATTACAGATCGGGTGACAGGGTTATAGAAGTTGGTTGCGTAGAAACAATCAACTATGTAGCAACAACAAAACACTTGCAATTTTATTGCTCAACTGAAAAAAAAATAGGTGAAGGCGCAGCTAAAGTTCACGGACTAACAAATATTTTTTTAAGTAAATACCCCCCCTTTGAGGCAAATGTAAGAAAACTTTTAGACTTCATAGGCAATGACACACTTATAATCCATAATGCTGATTTTGATGTGGGATTTATAAACAATGAATTACGATTAATTGGACTTAAGCCACTTAAAAATGAAATTATAGATACTATTCCCCTTGCTAGAAAAAAACTAAATAGTAGAATTGCAAACCTAGACTATTTATGTAGACGTTTTTCAATTGACTTAAGTAAAAGAAGCCTTCACGGAGCCCTGTTGGATTGCTATTTGCTAGCAGAAGTATACCTAGAGTTAAAAGGCGGCAAGCAAATCTCCCTCAATCTTCACCCAAATGATAAAAAAAAACCAAACAAGAAAAATAATAATTCTACTGCAAAACAACCAATATCAAAAATAAATATTTGTGATGAAGATATTCAAACACACAAAGAACTTGTTAAAAACATAAAAAATTCCTTATGGGAAAAAATTAACTACTAAAAATCAATAAACGGAACTATAAAGGCAATAATGGTTTACGGAGACTTAAAAATATTTGATATAATTATTTTTGCTGCAATAGCGATTTTTTTAGTTTTTCGGTTAAGAAATATTCTTGGGAAGAAAACTGGCTTTCAAAAACAAATTAACGAAGACAGTATGGTTACAAAAAAAACTAAAGAGGCAAAAACAACCACACCCCAACTACAGGATAACCTTAGTAAGTTATCAATCGCTTATGAAGCCTTGAAAGACTTTGATCATAAAAATTTTTTAGATGGCGCCAAACTAGCATTTGAAACAATTATTAATGCTTTTAACAAAGGTGAAAAAAAAACACTGAAAGGTCTTTTAACAAAGAATGTTTTTAATTCTTTTGAGTCTGCTATAGATGGTGGAAACCACGACCCAAGCTATCAATTTTACTCATTAATTGTTGAGGGCATTGATAATGTTGTTATTGAAGATGACGTAATAAAAATAACAATTAGATTTATCAGTGAGCAATTTAAAAACAATGACGAAAGCACAGTAAGCAAAAGACAAGATATTTGGACTTTTGAAAAAAACATATCAAATAAAGACCTTAGATGGTTTTTATCATCAACTTAGTTTGAAAAAATATTTATCACTGAAAAATAGAATTAAAAAAAATGAAGGCTTCAGTGAAAAAGCCTATTTAGATCAACTGGGTTTTTTAACAATTGGATATGGACATCTTATCAAAAGAACAGAAAAACACCTATTAAACAAAAAATTATCAAAAAAACATTTATCAAATATATTTGAGATCGATTTTAACAATGCGTTAAAAAAATTTGCAAAATATTATAAAAAATATAATTTCTCAAAAATTATAGAAGAAACTCTAATAGAAATGATATTTCAGTTAGGAATAAAAAAACAAAAAAAATTTACTAAAATGAATAATTACCTAAAAAAAAATTCTTTATTTATGGCCTCATTAGAAATGTTAGACAGCCTTTGGTATAAACAAACCCCAAGAAGGGTTGATAGATTAATAAAAGCTTTATTAAGTATTAACTATGAAAAAAAACACAAAAAATATTTTTCTTGATTCTTTGGTCGGAGTTAAGCCTATTAAAAAAAGCAATAAAATAAAAAAACCAATTCCAGTTCAAAAATCAAATACGATTATATTTAGTAGCCTCCATTTGAAAAAAAAGCCCAGTGTTTCAGAAAACTTAATAGAAAAAAAAATATCAAAACAATCAGGAATAGAAACAAAGACTGTAAACAAAAAACTTAAAAAAGGGAGAATTCCCATAAACAAAAGAATAGATTTTCATGGCCTTTCTCTTTTAGATGCTGAGAATTTATTTCTTAATACAGTTAAAGACTGCTTCAATAAAAATAAGCGCTGCATACTCTTTATTACTGGAAAGGGCATAAAGAAAAAAATATTGGAAGATGATAACAAAACAAAACTATATTACGGAAAAATAAGAAGCGGTTTTTTAAACTGGATTAATAATAGCAAGGTAAAGCATTTAATATTGAGCCTAGAACAAGCAAATCTAGAGCATGGAGCAGATGGAGCTTTTTTTGTTTATCTAAGAAAGAAAAAATTTTAATTTCTATTTAATTTAAACAGCATTTTTTTGAACATAATATTAATTTCACTCGGCAGTTCAAAATCTTTATTTTTTTTTCTAGTAATTTCAATATATTCTAGATCATTTCTTTTGTGATCTGCCCAAATATTTACATAATCCTTAACTGTGATTTTATTTTTTTTTTCATTGGAATTTTTATTTACCTCTATTACCAAAGTATAAGTACGTCTGCCATCAACAGTTTTAGAATTTACACCATTTATTAAAATATTTAAAAAAGAGGAAAGTGGGTCTAAGTAACCTTCTAGATCATTATAATTGATTCTAGGGAGTTCTTTTTCTTCTGGAGCCATGCTTAATTGTATTAATTTATTTTTTTTAAATATAATTTTTACTTTCCTATTTTTTTTTCTGGTAATCCAGTGTTGTTTGTATTGGGTTGGATATATTTTATTTTTATCAATTATTCCACTAACTAAATAGTTTCCTTCGAAAGTATAAAGACCAGAAAATAATCCTTTGTTTTTTAATTCAATAGACATTTCATAATTAGTTTTTTCAATATCTAGTTCTAAAAATAACTTCCCTATACTAAACCCCCTTGTCTTAACATCATATTCAGCTGTAAAGTTTTTAGCCAATAAAATTGTCTGATTTAAAAAAAAAAGTAAAAAAACACTAAAAAATAACTTCATAAATTTTTATTGGATTGCTTGTAAATAAAACCTTTTCTGATTTTATGTTTATTAACTTATAATCATTTATTAGGTAGTTTAAATGTTCTGGATAACCCATAAATATAAAATTTTTATTAATTTCTGATGGTAGCGGACTAACTAACTGAAAATGATTAGTAACTTTATTTCCCGGTTTATAGGGCATGTAAAAAGTAACATCGGCATTTCTCAAAACATAATTTAGGTTAGAAAATAATAAACGATCATTAATAACCAAAATGTTTTTTTTATCTTCTTGTAATTGAATGAATTTTTTGGTGAAAGATGAAATTCCATTAATTCTATCAAAATAACCAAAAGAATAAGTTGTAGCTATTAAAGTAAAAAAAATTATTCCAATTAAAAAATTAAATAAAGCGTTTATTAAAAGCATTCTTTTAGAGAATTGATAAACTAAATGTACAAATAAAATATTAAATGAAATTAAAGAAACTGCTGCCCAGTTAGCGTTAGCCCTTACTAAAATGCTCTCAAACAAAACTATTAAAAATATTGGGATAGAAAAAAATAATAGAAATTTTGTCTCAAATGTTAAATTAATTTTTTTTAACAAAATTAAAAAAACTGCAAATATAATAGGGCCAATCATTAAAATTTGACTAAAAATAAATTCAAGACCATGAAATAGATTTATATTTATTCTATCCAATCCCGCATTATCTAAGAGATGATTAAAAGTTAACCAGTTATTTTTTATATTCCAAAAAATATTGGGAGTTAAAACAATCAATAATGAAAGAATAAAAACAACCACATAAGTATATTTTTTTACAAATATACCACGATATTTTTTATCAAGTAATAATAATGGGATTGATAATAGAAAGTACACGGCCGCGTATTTTGCCAAAAAAGACAAGCCTAAAAAAATTCCCAATAAAATAAAGTTTCCAAGAGTGGGGGCAGATCTGATTTTTAATATTTGAAACAAGGACAAAGACCAGAAAAGTATTAAAACAGTATCTGTTGATATTAAAAAAGAAGAAACAGTTACTGCAGGCAATAAAAAAAAAGTTAAACCTGTTAATATTGCTAATTTTTTGTTGTTATACAATATGTTTGAAACTAGATATACAACATAAGACGAAACGCAATACAGACAGACAGGAATCAGTTTTAAAACTTCAAAATTATTACCGAAAAAGGAACAAACCAAAGCTATTAACCACGCTAATAATGGCGGCTTTGAATAGTAACCAAAATCAGGGTTTTGTGACCAAATCCAATATTGTGCCTCGTCTCCAAACAAATCAAATTCAGTAATATATATTGCTATAATTTTTATTAATAAAACAACAACACATAAAAAAAACAAAAACCTAATTTGCATTTGATAAATACTTCTTTTGAAAAAAAGAACACTGCAGATAACTTAAAAAGCATATAAAAAAGCCTGATAAAATTACATCGCTAAAAAAATGACCACCCTCTAAGACTCTTATTAAGCCAATAAAAAAACCTGAAATCATTGATAGCCAAAAAAAAATCTTTTTATTTGTAAGTAAAAAAAATATAATTAATGAAAAGCCAACCGAGGCATCACCAGAAAAAAATGAACAATTAGTTTGACATGCATCAGAAATTTTAAACCAAGAAGTAAAACTTTCCTTACCTCCTAATTGAACAATATCATTTGGTCTTGCCCTACCCCAAGTATTTTTAAAAATAAGATTTGCAATTATTATTAGGTTAACAAACAAAGATATAAATATAAAAATAATTTCTTTTGTTGAAAATGTGACTCCAAAAAATAAAAACTTAATGGGTAGAAACCTTGACAATAATGGTAAAATTAGAAGATATGTAATAATAAAATATAAAATAATTTTCCTGAAAAAAATTGTAATTGCATCATTTTTTTGGAGTATAAAATCATTTTTACCTAAATAAAATAAATTGCTTATATATATGTCAATGCTGGGTCCTAAAAACAAAAAGAAAGAAAATATAAAAAAAACTACCAATGCAAGATAAACTTCATTGTTATTAATTGAATGAATTGGCTCTAAAAAATCAGAAGAAAAATATTTTTTAAATATGATTAAAGAAATCTTAAAACCCATATATGCGACAACAATTCCTGCAACAACATCAGTAAAAAAATGAGCCCCAACAACTATTCTACTAAATGCTACCAATCCTGCAAAAAAAATAAAATACAATTTAATTCTTGGCAAAAACAAAGAAAAAACCAAGGCTATTACAAATATTGTTGAAGCATGACCAGAAGGAAATGAGTGAAAGCTTGATTCAAAACTGAAAAATTCAAATCTAACACTTTCTTCAAAAAATGTGTGATTTGGTCTTGGTCTTCCAACAATGTGTTTTATAAGTTGTGTTATTAAGCCTGTTACAAGCAGACATATAATTGTCAATATACTTATTTTTTTTATCTTTTCATATAATGGTTCCCAAACTGGTACCCTTAATTTTTCTAAAGCAAAAACAAATAAAAAAACTGCAAAGAAAATAAAAAAATACCATTTTGAATCCCCTAATTCAGTAATTTTAATAAAAAAATCTTTTAATAAAATATTACTTAGTACATTATTAAAATCGTTAAAAAAATTATACAGCCCAACATCAATTTTATATGACAAAAATATACTAATTACCAACACACCTAATATTAGTAACTCTTTTTGAAACATTTTTATCATGCTCGATGGTTAGGCAAGGATAATGTAAAAATCAATAATTAAAGTATAAATTTGGAAAGATCCTGACTTTTAATTAATTCTCCCAGATTTTTGTCAACATAAGCCGTATTTATATTGATTGTTTTTGGACCAATATCAGAAGCAGAAAAACTTATTTCTTCAAGAAGTTTTTCCATTATTGTGTGAAGCCGCCTAGCCCCTATATTCTCAACATTTTGATTAATTTCTGTTGCTAATTCAGCAATTTTATTAATTCCCTCATTATCAAAAATTAACTTTACATTTTCAGTTCCGAGCAAACCAACATATTGTTTGATAAGGCTGTTTTGAGTTTCAGTTAAAATCAGAATAAAATCTTCTTTTGTTAAATTGTCAAGTTCAACACGTATGGGGAGCCTTCCTTGCAATTCAGGAAGCATATCCGAAGGTTTTGATAAATGAAAAGCGCCAGAGGTAATAAATAAAATGTAGTCTGTTTTGATAACACCATGTTTTGTGCTTACTGTAGTTCCTTCAATCAACGGCAACAAATCGCGCTGTACTCCCTCTCTAGATACATCAGCACCGCCCTTATCTCTTCTTGAAGTTATTTTGTCGATTTCATCGATAAACACTATGCCGTTTTGCTCAACATCCTCTATAGCTATTTTTATGATTTTATCATTATCTAAAAGTTTATCAGTTTCTTCTTGAATTAGGTATTTATGAGATTCTTCTATTGTCATTTTTTTATTTTTTTTTGGTGCAGAAAAAGATTTACCAAAAACATCGCCTAGATTAATCATTCCCATTTGAGATCCTGGCATACCAGGTATATCCATGGTTGGAAGATTAAAGGATGAATTAACTGGAACTGGAATTTCAACTTCATTTTTATTTAAAGACCCGTCCCTAAGTTTTTGTCTAAAATTCTCTCTTGTTGATAAGCTAGCTGTTTTTGAAACCAGAACATCAAGAATTCTTTCTTCAGCATTTTTTTCTGCATGTGCCCTAACCTCGTTCCCCATTTGAATTTTAGCTTTATTGATGCTAGTTTCAACTAAATCCCTAATAATTTGTTCGACATCTCTTCCTACATAACCAACTTCAGTAAACTTTGTTGCCTCCACTTTTATAAAAGGAGCATTAGCAAGCTTTGCTAAACGCCTTGATATTTCTGTTTTTCCACATCCAGTAGGCCCTACCATTAAAATATTTTTAGGAAGAATTTCTTCTCTCAAATTATCAGGGAGTTGTTTTCTTCTCCACCTGTTGCGCAAAGCTACGGCTACTGCTCTTTTTGCTCTTTTTTGACCAATTATAAATTTGTCTAATTCTGAAACTATCTCTCTCGGACTAAAGCTTGACTCCATAACTACAATTGAATTTCTTCCAATATCAAGTTGTGATTTGTGTAAACACAAATATCAGCTGCTATATTTAAAGATTCCACCGCAATTTCTTTTGCATTCATAGTTGTGTTTTTAATAAGCGCTTTAGCTGCACTATTCGCAAATGGACCACCCGAACCAATGGCCAATATGCCATCGTCTGGCTCAATTACATCTCCAGTTCCTGATAATAATAAACTAATATCTTTGTCAGCAACAATCATCATTGCTTCCAATCTTCTTAAATAACGGTCAGTTCTCCAATCCTTTGCAAGCTCTACACAGGCACGTTTAAGTTGGTTCTTATATTGCTCAAGTCTGGACTCAAGTCTTTCAAATAAAGCAAAAGCATCAGCCGTTGATCCAGCAAAACCAGCAATAATAGACTCATCTGAACCCAATCTTCTTACTTTTTTTGCATTAGCTTTCATCACAGTATTTCCAAAACTTGCCTGTCCATCTCCAGCAATGACAACATGATTGTTTTTACGTATACCAATGATTGTTGTTGATTTAATTATATGTTTTGCCATTATTTTTTCTATAATATTCAAATAGCTATTTTAATTATTTTATCAAGTGATTGAACTAGAATATCAGATCTTTCACTGATAAAGAGCTTTTTGTAATGAGAAAACACACTATTACAAGAAAAACTAAAGAAACAGAGATAGCATGCACCGTTAATTTAGATGGCAAAGGAGTGTCTAAGATAAAAACGGGGGTTGGTTTTTTTGACCATATGCTTGAATTATTATCTCACCATAGTTTAATAGATATTGATCTTAGTGTTACTGGGGATACCCACGTTGATTTACATCATACAGTTGAAGATACAGGATACACGCTTGCCCAGTCTATACTAAGCAGTATAGGCAACAAACAAGGGATTAAAAGGTATGGATTTTTTTATGTTCCTATGGATGAATGTTTAACGCGCTGTGTCTTGGATTTTTCAGGTAGGCCTGAGCTTGTTTGGCATGTGGAGTTGGGATTAAAAAAAATAGGGGAAATGGATACAGAACTCTTCCACGAATTTTTTAAAGCTTTTTCTAATGAAGCTAAATGTAATCTACATATAGAAAATTTATATGGAAAAAACAACCATCACATTATTGAATCATGTTTTAAAGCGTTTGCTAAAAGTTTACGAATTTCTATTGATATTGATGAAAGAATAAAAAATATTATACCATCTTCAAAGGGCGTTCTTTAAAGGTAAATGAAAAAAAAAATCACCATTGTTGATTATGGCCTTGGTAATATTATTTCTGCCCAACAATCTTTTTTAAATGTCTCTGATAGATTTGGATGGGATTCAGAAGTTTTAATTACTGACAAACCCAAAGATATTAAATCATCAAGCCATATTGTTTTGCCTGGGCAGGGCGCCTTTAAATCATGTATGGAAGGCTTAACAGGAATTGATGGCATGGTAGAGCAACTCTCAGAATGTGTGATAACAAAAAAAATTCCTTTTTTAGGTATATGTGTAGGAATGCAACTACTAGCAGATGAAAGCTATGAAAACGGAAAACATAGCGGTTTGGGATGGATTAAGGGAAAAATTAAAAAACTTCCTTCTAGTAATATCAAGTTACCTCACATGGGCTGGAATGTTGTAGAAACAAATATTAATCCTTCGAAACTAGAAATCTCAAAACAAAAAAATGATTTTTATTTTGTTCATAGTTATTATTTCGACTGTTTTGATGAGAAATATATTTTAGGAACGACGGATTATGGAATAAATTTTGCTTCAATAATTTGCAAAGAAAATATATATGGAGTTCAATTTCATCCTGAAAAAAGTTCAGAACAGGGATTGAGTCTAATTAAAGATTTTTTATTACTATGATTGCTAACCCTAAAAAAAACATCAATATTAAAGTTGAAACACTCTCTACATTATCTAATATTGATTTAGCAGATTTATGTAATATTACTGAACAAGCAATTAAAGCAGGCGGGGGTTTTGGGTGGCTTACAGTACCGCCAAGAGCAAAACTAAATAAATATTGGAAGGGGTTGGTAGTTGTACAAAATAGGAAGCTTATAGTTGGAAGGTTAAACAATGCAATTGCTGGAACCTTACAACTAATATTTCAACCGCCCAATAATGAATCCCAACGAAACATTGTTAATATTGCGTCTCACTTTGTAGCTCCATGGGCTAGAGGACATGGTTTGGCAAAAAAAATGATTGATCATACAGAGCTTGTTGCAAGAGAAAACAGCGCTTTATGTATTCAACTTGATATTCGTGAAACTCAAGATGCTGCAATTCATTTATTTATAACAAAAGGCTATAAACAATGGGGAACAAACCCTAATTACGCTCGAGTAGAAGGCAAAAAAATTCAGGGTTATTATTACTACAAAAACCTTAAGTGAAACTTATTCCAGCAATTGACCTTAAAGACAATAAGTGTGTTAGGCTTATTAAAGGTCGCGAACAATCTTTAACAGTCTTTAATGAAAATCCAATTGAACAAGCTAAATTTTTTGAAAAAGCGGGATGCGAGCGAATCCATATTGTTGATCTAGACGGTGCTTTTGGTAGGCATGAGATAAACAAAGAAACAATAATTAAAATCAGAAAATCAATCAACATTGCAATTGAACTTGGGGGCGGAATTAAAAACAAGGATAGTATTTTGTTTTGGCTAAACAATGGAATAGATTTTATTATCCTGGGCTCATTGGCTGTAAAAAATAGTAAGTTGATATTAGATATTGCAGATGAATTTAAAAACAAAATATACGTTGCTCTAGACATCCTTCATAACAAAATAATGATTAAGGGTTGGGTCGAAGAATCAAAACTTAACTTAAAAGATATTTTAAAAATTTATAACAATAGCTATATACGAGGATACATATTAACTGATATTTCTAGAGATGGCATGCTAGAAGGCCTAGATATTAATTTGATTGCCAGTAAACTAACATTAACCAAAAAACCTTTTATCGTAGGAGGGGGTTTATCAAATTATACTGATCTCAAAAATTTAAAAAAATTGAAATTTTCTAATCTTGAAGGAATAATAGCTGGAAAGTCATTTTATTCTGGAGCAATTAAAATAAATAAAGCAATTCAGGAACTAAACTAAAATGCTTAAAATAAGAATTATTCCCTGTTTAGATGTAAAAGATGGAAGAGTTGTAAAAGGAATTAATTTTTTAGATTTAATAGATGCAGGAGATCCAGTTGAACAGGCTAGCTTTTATTCAAAGAACGGCGCAGATGAAATATGTTTCTTAGATATCAGTGCCTCTCTAGAAAAAAGAAATACATTAATTGATATTGTTGCTAAAACGGCTGAAAAAGTTTTTATCCCCTTAACTGTTGGCGGAGGCATAAATTCAGTTAAAAATATTAGAGATTTGTTAAAGTCAGGTGCAGATAAAGTCTCTATAAATACTGCTGCGATTTTAAATGAGACATTAATCAAGGAGACTTCTCAAAGATATGGGAGTCAATGTATAGTAGCAGCCGTTGATGCAAAAAAACAAGGAAACAACTGGATAGTATTTTCTCATGGCGGAACTAAAAATACTGGAATTAACGTTCTTAATTGGCTTGAAAAACTTCAAAAACTTGGTGCAGGAGAAATATTATTAACTTCAATGGATAGAGATGGAACCAAAAACGGTTTCGATATTGATCTACTAAAAATAGCAACAAAAAATCTAGATATCCCAGTAATTGCTAGTGGTGGTGTTGGTCAATTAAGTCATTTTGAAGATGGTGTTTTAAGGGGCGGTGCTAGCGCTCTACTTGCTGCCTCTGTTTTTCATTTTGCTGAATTTAGTATATTAGAAGTAAAAAGGTATCTAAAAAATAACAATATAGCAGTAAGGTTATAAAATGCAAAAACAAAAAAGCACTGATTTTTTAAATGAACTTTTTAATATTATTGATAATCAAGCAAAAAAAGGCAACAAAAAATCTTACACCAAATCTTTAATAAAAGAAGGTAAAAAAAAGATAGCCCAAAAAGTGGGAGAGGAGACTACTGAATTAATTATTGATTATTTAAATGGCTCAAAAAAAAGAGTTATAGAAGAATCCTCTGACCTAATTTACCATCTTTGGGTACTTCTCTATTCCAACAATATTACGCTGGAAGATGTAACAAAAGAGTTAATTAAAAGGCACAATGTACGACAAAAATAATATTTTTGCCAAAATTCTTAGAAAAGAAATACCCTGTAAATCAATTTATGAAGATGATCATGTTTTATTTTTTCATGACATTAACCCTCTAGCTAAAATACATATTCTTGGCGTACCTAAAAAAAATGTAGTGAGTTTTAGTGATTTTGTATCTACAACCGATCCACAAACTATAAAATATTTCTTTAATAAAATTACTGAGGTAATAAAAGATTTAGGTTTGAGCAAATCTGGTTACAGACTAATCATCAACAATGGCATGGATGCTAATCAAGAAGTCCCTCATTTCCATGTTCATATATTAGGTGGTGAAAATTTAAGAGGGATAAAATAGTTTATTCATTTACAATAACATAATTAACAATTTCTTTAACGCCCTTAATGGTTTTAGTTGATTCTATAATTGCCTGAAGCTGTTCCGGTCTACTTGTAATGCCAGCTATATAAACTTTCCCTTTTATTGTTTCAAAGTTATAACCTAGTGCCCTTAAACCAATAGTTTTAGCGGCTAAAGTTTTTACTTGTGTATTAATCCAAAGATCATTTGCATACTCTTTTATAGTTTCTCTTGCACCAATTTCTATTTCGTTAATTACCTCTTGAACGCCCTCAATTTCCCAAACTTTTTTTACTGCTTCAATTCTTATTTCCTGTGTATCAACTAAACCAGTTAGCAATACTCTTCCTTCAATTACTGTTGATTCAACGTCTAAAAAAAGATTATTTTCTGACTTTAAAAATTTTGAAGATATATTAAGTTTAATTGTAGCATCATCCACAACAGTGCCAAATGAACGCTCTCCCTCTGCAACAACCATCGTTGTCGCCCCTCCACTTGCTAATACTCCAACTGGCGAACAGCCATAACACAAAACTAAAAAACTTAATCCAGTTAATAATATAATCAGCTTAATCATTTTTTATTATTAGTGTCATTTTGTAAATTTCTTTTTTTGAAATATTAGTTAATTTATGCACTATTTCCACGACTTCAGTCAAAGAATATTTTGTTAATAGTTTTAATATTTGTTTTTTAATAGTAGCGTTGATTGAAGTTTTATTATTCATTTTATTCATTTTTCTACCTCCAACAAGTACCGTGAATTCTCCCCTTAGATTATTTGTATTTGAGCTTACCTGTTGAATTACTTTAATTAATGTTCCTCTGAAAACATATTCGTTAAGTTTTGTAAGTTCTTTACATATAGAAATATTTCTATCTAGGTTAAAGTCAAAAAGTATTTTTAGAAATTCAGATAATCTTTTACCAGAAATGAAAAATATAGAAGTTTCATAACAATCTAACAATGACTCAACTAAATTCTTAATTGATTTTTTGTTTTTAGGCACAAAACCATAGAATTTAAAACTATTTACTGCTAGCCCCGATAATTGTAAGCTCGAAATAATAGAGGATGGGCCTGGAATTGTTGTAATATATAAATTTTTTCTAATGTAGTCTTGAACGAGATTATACCCAGGGTCAGAAATTAATGGCGAACCGGCATCAGAAATAAGAGCTAAAGAATAATTCATTTGATATTTTTCAATTTTTTTTATTAAAATATTTTCATTATAATCATGCAACGACAAAAGCTTCTTTTTAATGCCTAAATTGTTTAGTAGTTTAAGTGAGTGTTTGGGATTTTCACATATAATGATATCAACATTTTCTAAAATGCGTTTTGCTCGAAAACTTATATCTTCAAGATTTCCTATTGGAGTTGATACAATATACAAACCTTTTTCAAGATTGCTCATTTGTATATTACTTACAATTATAATTTCCTGTACACCAGCAAATAATGAATTGTACCCTGAAGTTTCGGTTGTAAATTATCCAGAATTAAAGAATAAAATTCTAATTGAAGAAACTCAAAAAGAGGAAATTACGACTAAAAAACAAAATGAATTTATTAAAAAAACAAAAATATTAAATGAAATTGAAATTATTTTGCCTCAAAATGAAAATATTCTTGTAACAGCTAGTCTCATTAAATCTTTAGAACTATCTATCTATAAAAAAAAAATTCATAATATTAGTTTAAATGTAAATCGATATAGAAATCTCAATGAACTAGAGACAATTATTAATAAAACAGCTGCTCCAGGAAAAATATATATTGGTCCTCTTGCAACAAAGGAAATGAGAAAAGTTCATGATCATTGTTACAAAGGAGTTTTGTTTTTTTCATTTGCAGCAGAAAAACAACTTGGCAAAGATTGTGTATATTTAATTAATTTTTTCCCCGAAGATGATCTCAAGGCTCTTTTTAATTATTTCCCAGATAACTCGAAGATAGCATTGTTATATCCTGAAAATTCTTATGGATATTATATAAATGCAATTATCGATGCCATAGCTGTTTACAGCAACTCGCTAATTATTAACCGAGTATCTTATAGAGAAGACCTTACCAACGCAAGGGATGCCATTAAAGAGCTTAGCAAGTATGAATTGAGAAAGTTTGAACTAGAAAGACAAAAGAAAATCTTAAGAAGAAAAGACGATCCTATTTCAAAAAAAGCTTTAAAGAAAATTGAGAAATTTGAAACAGTTGGTCAAGTTGATTTTACACACCTAATATTGCCTGACTATAGTATTCGCTTACTAGAAATTGCACCACTCCTCCCTTTCTATGATGTTGATCCAAATATTGTTCAGTTTGTTGGTACTGGTGTTTGGGATGATGAAATCTTTTTTGATGAACCATCTCTTCAAGGGTCAATTTTTCCAGGCATTGAGAAATCTGAAAGAGATTTTTTTATTGAAGATTATCAGTTTATTTATCAAGAAAAACCAATTCGCACAGCCACTATACCCTATGATCTTTTGGGAATTTTATTCTACATTTTTGAAAACAAAATGAATCTCGAAGAAGTTTATGATTTGCTAGACAATGGTCAAATTATATTTGAGGGAATTGACGGAAAATTTTCATTTGTGAATAATATAATTTCAAGGGAACTTGATATCCTTCAAATTTCTCAAGGAAAAGCTATAAGATTAAACTAATGTGTCCAAGTATTTTTTTAGCTTTATAATAGCAACGGACCTGTGGCTAATTTTGTTTTTTTCTTTCTTTGTCATTTCCGCAAAAGTTTTTTTCTGACCATTAGGAATAAATATTGGATCATATCCAAAACCATAACTTCCCTTAGGGTCCAGACTAATTTTTCCAGAAACAATTCCATTAAAAATTATATGTTTTTCAGAAGTCAATGACAAACATATACTTGTTTGAAAGTGCGCTTTGAACTGAAATGTTTTTTTAACAGCAGAAATAATTAAATTAAAAGTATTTTTAATTCCATCATTTTTTTCAATAAATTTTTTGGAGTCAATACCCGGCAAACTATCTAATGCATCTATACATATACCGGAATCATCCGCAAAACATGGTGTATTTAGTTTTTCTAAGCCATAACTTGATTTAATTTTTGCATTTTCTTCAAAAGTTCCCCCACTTTCAATGGGAGATTTAATCTCAGAAAAATTATTTAAATTTATAATAGTTAATGAAGTATTTTTAAAAAACGAAATAATTTCTAAATACTTATTTTGATTTTTAGAGAAAAAAACTAATTTCTTCACTTTTTTAAGAAAAAATTATTTTTTGCTTTTTAATTATTTCATTGACACCTTTTTTAGCTAATTGAAAAAGTTTATTAAACTGATCACTGCTAAAAAAATATTCTTCTCCCGAAACCTGAATTTCAGCAATTTTTCCACTTTCGCATATTACAAAATTCGCATCAACCTGGGCCGCTGAATCCTCTTTGTAATCAAGGTCTAAATTTTCTTGACCATCAATAATTCCAGAAGAAACAGCTGCAACGAATTCTTTAATTATTGGTTTTTGAAGATTATAATTTTTTTTTAATAATATAATTGCTTGATTTAGCGCAACAAAACCCCCGCTAATTGAGGCAGTTCTTGTACCTCCGTCAGCTTGAATTACATCACAATCTATTTTGATTTGTCTTTCACCAAGATTGTATAAATCAACAACTGAGCGCAAGCTTCTTCCAATAAGTCTTTGAATCTCTTGTGTTCGTCCACTTTGCTTACCTCTAGCTGCCTCTCTATCAATACGTGTGTTAGTTGATCTTGGAATCATCCCATATTCTGCAGTTACCCAGCCTTTTCCTGAATTTTTCAGCCAAGGAGGAATTTTTTCATCTATTGTTGCAGTACATAAAACATGTGTATTACCAAATTTTGCTAGACAGGACCCTTCGGCATGCAAGTTAACATTGGATTCAAAGGAAATATCTCTCATTTGTTGAAAAGTTCTATTCTGTCTCATAATTTTTGTTTATCTTTATTTTTTAAACACTATTTTATAATTAATATTAAGCACACCTTATGTCTGAAAACTTATATGTAGAATTAAGCGATAGATCAAAACAAATATTTAAAAGTGTAGTTGAGACATACTTAGAAACTGGCTCTCCTTCTGGCTCAGAAACTATTTTAAAGAAAGAAGAAATAGATATTTCCTCCTCTTCTGTTCGTTTAATATTAGCTAATTTACAAAAAAATGGACTTCTATATGCCCCCCATACTTCTGCAGGACGACTGCCAACAAATAAAGGAATACGATTTTTTGTAAATGGTCTTTTAGAATTTGGACGTCTTACTAAAAGCGAACAAGAAAATATTAAACAACAGTGTCAATCAAAAGGTTCATCGTTGCAAGATGTACTAGAAGATGCCTCAAAAATGATTTCAGGTTTATCAAATCATGCAGGCATAGTTGTAGCACCAAAATATCAAAATAGAATTAAACACATTGAATTTATTCGCCTAAACAACAAACAAATAATGTCAATTTTAGCTAGCGAAAATGGAGTTGTTGAAAACAGAATTTTAGAAGATAAAGGAAATTATTCAGACAGCACCTTGAAACAAGTTTCAAATTTTCTAAACTCTAAATTCACTAACAAAAGCATAAATGAAATAAAACAAAGCATTTATTTGGAAATGAATAATACACAATCTAAATTAGATACACTTTCAACGAAATTAGTGAAAAAAGGTATTTTAGAAATTGCTCCTAAAAAGGAAAATCCGTATATTTTTCTTCATGGACAATCAAGCTTACTTGAAGATGAATTAATTTCAAAAGATCTGGATCAAATCAGAACTCTTTTTGATGAAATTGAAAACAAGACTAATTTTATAGACATATTGGAAAATACCAGCAAAGCAAAAGGGGTTCAAATTTTTATTGGATCAAAAAATTTTTTATTTAAACACTCTGGACTTTCTATGGTAATGGCCCCATATAAAAACAAAGATCAAGAGATAATTGGAGCTATTGGCGTTGTTGGTCCAACGAGATTGAACTATGCTAAAATTGTCCCTTTGGTTGATTATACTTCGAAAATCATTGGAAGGATACTTAGTTAATGAGCACAAAACGCAGAAAAACTAAAGAACAAAAAATTCAAAGCCAAGAAAATGAAAACGCATTCACTGAAAATTTTGATAAAGATAAAAATAAGCAAAACATTATTAACGAAGAAAATGCATCAAAAATTCAATTAACAAATAAAGAAGAATTAGAACATAAATCCGATGAAACCAATACCCCCAAAGTTCAATTACTTACTGAGGAAATTGAAGGATTAAAGGAAGAAAAATTAAGATTATTAGCAGAGATGGAAAATTTAAGGAAGCGATCGGATAGAGATAGGTTAGAATCCATCAAATATGGAAGCATTAATCTTGCTAGAGATATCTTGTCTCCTGAAGATAATTTAAGTAGAGCTTTGGAGGCTATCACCACTGATGAAAACAAAACAAATTCAATTAATAATCTTGTTGATGGACTAAAAATTATTCTTAAAGAATTTTCAACTATTTTAGAAAAACATGGTGTAAAAAAAATTGAGGCGCTAAATAAAAAATTCGACCATAATTTACATCAGGCGATGCTTGAGATAGAGAACGATGAAGTTAAAGAAGGAACAGTTTTGCAAGAAATTCAAAGTGGTTTTACAATGTATGGAAGACTCTTAAGACCCACAATGGTAGGAGTATCAAAAAAATCAACCTCGGATAAAGAAGAAGAAAAAGCCTAATTTTCAATAATTTTTTTCTATTCTACTTGTAAATTCAATCATATTTACCATATTGACAATATCAAGAATTACACACTAACAACTAGAATTTTATTATGGCAAAAGTTATAGGCATTGATTTAGGCACTACCAACTCTTGTGTAGCTGTCATGGAGGGTAAAGAAGGAAGAGTAATAGAAAACTCTGAGGGCACAAGAACAACCCCCTCAATGGTTGCATTTACAGAATCTAAAGAAAAACTAGTTGGACAATCTGCGAAACGCCAAGCAGTTACTAATGCTGAAAATACCCTTTTTGCAATCAAAAGACTTATAGGCCGTAACTTTTCTGACAATACAGTGAAAAGTGACAGCAATCTTGTTCCATACAAGATTATTAAGGGTGACAATGGTGACGCCTGGGTAGAAACAAGAGGAGAAAAATATAGTCCTAGCCAAATTAGCGCATTCATTTTGCAGAAAATGAAAGAAACCGCTGAGAGTTATCTTGGGGAACCAGTTACTCAAGCTGTAATTACTGTTCCTGCATATTTTAATGATTCACAAAGACAAGCTACTAAAGACGCTGGTAAAATTGCTGGGTTAGAAGTTTTACGTATTATTAATGAACCAACAGCTGCTGCTCTTGCCTATGGATTGGATAAGAAAAAAACAGGCACTGTGGCAGTATATGATCTGGGAGGAGGAACATTCGATATTTCAATACTTGAAATTGGAGATGGTGTTTTTGAAGTTAAGTCAACAAATGGCGACACACACTTAGGTGGCGAAGATTTTGATTTACAAATTATAGATTATTTAGCCAATGAATTTAAAAAAGATAATGGCATCAATCTACGTGAAGATAAACTTGCTTTACAACGATTAAAGGAAGCTGCAGAAAAAGCTAAGATTGAATTATCTAGTAGCACAGAGACAGAGGTAAATCTTCCGTTTATAACAGCCGATCAATCAGGACCCAAACACCTCACCATTAAACTCTCTAGAGCTAAACTTGAAGTTATTATCGGCGATCTTTTAAATAAAAGCTTAAAGCCTTGTGAAGTGGCACTTAAAGATGCTGGATTGAAAGCATCGGATATTGATGATGTTATCCTTGTTGGTGGTATGACGCGTATGCCAAAAGTTGTTGAAATTGTAAAAAACTTTTTTGGTAAAGAGCCAAATAAAGGAGTAAATCCAGATGAGGTTGTTGCAACAGGTGCGGCAATTCAAGGAGGAGTTCTTCAAGGTGATGTAAAAGATGTTTTGCTTCTCGATGTTACACCGCTTTCACTCGGCATTGAAACGCTAGGTGGTGTGTTTACACGTTTAATTGACAAAAATACAACGATCCCTACTAAAAAAAGTCAAGTTTTCTCTACAGCAGAAGATAATCAAAGTGCTGTTACTATTCGTGTTTTTCAAGGAGAAAGAGAGTTAGCAGCAGACAATAAATTGCTTGGTCAATTTGATTTAGTTGGTATTCCACCAGCCGTGAGGGGAATGCCTCAAATTGAAGTTACATTTGATATCGATGCTAATGGCATTGTAAACGTATCTGCAAAGGATAAAGCTACAGGCAAGGAACAACAGATTCGTATTCAAGCATCAGGCGGTTTATCGGAAGAAGATATTGAAAAAATGATCAAAGAAGCTGAAGCAAACGCAGATGCTGATAAAAAGAAAAGAGAGCTTATAGATGCACGTAACCAAGCTGATAGTTTAGTTCATGAAACTGAAAAGAATTTAAAAGAACATGGCGATAAAATTGCCAAGGAAGATAAAAAGAAAATTGAGAGTGACATAGAAGATTTAAAGAAAGTTAAAGATGGTGATGATTTAGATTCTTTAAAATCTAAAACAGAGCAATTAGTCCAATCTTCTTTAAAATTAGGAGAAGCAATTTATAAACAAAATTCACAAAACCAAGCACCACAACCCGATCCATCTGGAGAAGAACCTTCTTCTGATCAGAAAGATGATAAAGTTGTCGATGCTGAGTTTGAAGAGGTTGACGAAGACAAAAAAGATTAAATTAATTTAATTATTTTTTAAAAAGGGTTTGTATGGCCGATAAAGATTTCTATGAAATTCTTGGTGTGTCCAGAGATGCCAGCGATGATGAAATAAAAAAATCATATAGAAAATTAGCGATGAAATATCATCCTGATCGTAATAAGGGTGATAAGCAAGCAGAGAAAAAATTTAAGGAAATAAGCGCAGCCCATGAGATTTTAAAAGACTCTCAAAAAAGAGCTGCATATGATCAATATGGTCATGATGCTTTTCGTCAAGGTGGCATGGGTGGAGCGCAAGGATTTGGTAATTTTGGAGGCGGTTTCTCAGATATTTTTGAAGAATTTTTTGGAGGAGGATTTGGTTCATCTTCTAGACAGCGCGGTCCTTCAAGGGGCAGTGATTTGCGTTATAACATGTCTGTAAGTTTACAAGAAGCTTTCGCAGGAAAAAAATCAAAAATCCGCATTCCTAATTATGTTGGATGTGATCTATGCTCAGCTACTGGTAGCGTAGATAAATCGGGACCAAGTACTTGCTCTACATGTAGCGGTCATGGAAAAATACGTTCCACATCAGGATTTTTTTCTGTAGAACGTCCTTGTCCGACCTGCGGCGGCGAAGGATCTTCTATAAAAAATCCTTGTTTAAAGTGTAGCGGGACTGGACAGATAAAAAAACAAAAAACTATTTCGGTAACTATTCCTCCTGGTGTCGATACAGGAACGAGAATACGTATTTCTGGAGAAGGGGAACCGGGTCAGCGTGGTGCGGGCAATGGTGATTTATATATATTTATAGAAGTACAAAAAGACAAATTATTTGACAGAGAAGAAGAAAATATTTTTTGTCAGATCCCCGTATCTATTACTACAGCAATATTGGGAGGTGAAATTGATGTACCAACAATTGAGGGAAAAAAAGCACGCCTAACAATACCTCCTGGTACTCAATCAGAAACACAATTTCGTCTTCGAGGTAAAGGAATGAATATGCTTCGTCAAAATCGTCGCGGCGATATGTATATTGAAACAAGCGTTGAAATTCCAGTGAATCTCACAAGTAAACAAAAATCTATACTAAAAGAATTTGAAAAAGAGGGGGGCACATCGAAAGCACACAGCCCCAAATCCCGAAGTTTTTTCCAAAAAATAAAAGAAGTTTGGGAAGATTTAACATAATCTCTTTCATTATTTCAATCTCAAAAGTATAAAGCTTATTATGTCAATTATTAGTTTAGGTATTGCAGGCTGTTTAGGGAGAATGGGATCAGAGTTTGTTAAAAAAATACTTCTAGATAATAGAGTAAAATTGTCTGGCGGATTTGAACATTCAACACATCCTAGCTTAGGCAAAAAAATATCTGATATTGTTAACTGTAAATCCAATCTTATAGTAAGCAGTAACGCAAAAGAAGTGTTTAAAAATTCCAATGTGATAATTGACTTTACTGTGCCAGAAGCTACTTCGCATAACATCGATTTGGCGTTAAATACTTCGACGCCTATTGTAATTGGCACAACTGGACTTAATGGTAAAATTATCTCACAAATATCTAATGCTAGTAAATCAATACCAATTTTACAATCTTCAAATATGAGTTTAGGAGTAAATCTTTTATTCCAACTTGTTCATAAAACTGCTGCTTCACTTAATGAAAAAAGTTATGATATTGAAATAGCAGAAACACACCATAAACATAAAATTGATGCACCTTCTGGAACAGCACTATCACTAGGTGAATTTGCATCAAAAGGTAGAAATAAAAAATTTGAAAAGGTTGGAGTATTCGATCGTTCAAGAATATCCAAAAAAAGAAAAACTGGAGATATAGGCTTTGCTGTGACTCGTGGAGGAGAAATAGCCGGAGAACACACTGTTAGTTTTATTGGTGAAAATGATAGACTAGACTTAACACACAAAGCTTTTAATCGTTCTATCTTTGTTAACGGGGCCATTGAATCAGCAATATTTTTAGCTCAACAAAAAGCAGGACTTTACTCTATGAAGGATTTAATTACATTTATTTCTTAAATGAGAAGAATCACTCTAGAAAAAATTTTTTCCAAACTACACAACAATTACCCAGAACCTAAAACAGAATTAAAGTATCTGAATCCCTACACTTTTCTAATTGCAGTTATACTATCTGCACAATCTACTGATGTTTCTGTTAATAAAGCAACCAAAGATCTTTTTAAAAAGGCACAAAACCCTTATGACATGATAAATCTTGGTGAAAGAAATTTAAAAAAATTTATAAAAACCATCGGTTTGTATAATTCTAAAGCTAAAAATATAATAAATTTAAGTAATATAATAATTCAAAAATTTAACGGAAGGATTCCTGAAAACTTTGAAGAATTAATATCTTTACCTGGAGTCGGCAACAAAACAGCCAGCGTTTATCAGCATACCATATTAAATATACCTCGTATTGCGGTAGATACTCACGTGTTCCGTGTTTCTAATAGAATAGGCATTGTGAATACGCGGACTGCAAATATTACACAGTTGCAATTAGAAAAAATAGTGCAGAAAAAATGGTTAATGAAAGCCCACCACCTTTTGATTTTGCATGGAAGAAGAGTATGTAAATCTCAAAAGCCACAATGCAACTTGTGTTCAATTAATGCTTTATGTGAATATGATAAAAAAATATTAACCAATTAATATTTTATATATTTATTTTCAATTGAGTTAAATTTTAAGAACTAAACTAATTTAAATTGTTGGTAACACCTTTCAATATTTTCTTTTTTTTCAATAAGATTTCCTTTTATATCGCGTATTTCATAATACTTAGCTTTTTGAGCATCATTGTTAATATTAAAATACAAAAATAAGCGACAACTTTCTGCATCAAATCGTAGAGTTTTTGTATTACCATCTAGACGTATAAGTTCAGGCTCCCCTAGATCTTCTTTAAGCTTTGAAATAGTTTTCCCTAGAAAATTAATAACAACTACTTTTTTTTGTTTGATAACAACATCTCTTTCTTTTTTCTTTTCTTTAATTAATTGTTTTTTTTCAATTTCAATGTCAACTAATTCTTCTTCAACATCTGGTATTTCAACTTCCGGTATAGGCTCGGATTTATTTGTAGTCTTAACAATTGTATTTCTTATACTATTTGTGGCTTTTGTGACTTCTTTTACAGCCTCTATTGTGCTGCATGAAGAAAGCAATATAAATGAAATTATTGATAATATGTAAGTTGCTCTCATCTTAAAATAATTATATTCTACCTAATACAATGCTTACAATAATCAACTCTACATTTATAAATTATAAATTAACAATTCTGCGAGATAAAAACACATCTAATTCTTTATTCCGACAGACTATGAATGAAATAAGTTATTTAATTGCTGCAGAGGTTTTAAAAAACCTCAAATACAAAAATAAAACTATTTATACCCCCGTTAAAAAAACAATAGGAAAAGATTTGTCAAAATCAGTCGTTATTATCCCTATATTACGAGCAGGTCTTGGTTTGGTTGAAGGATTTGTCAAGTTTTTACCCGATGCAGAGAAAGGACATATTGGTTTATATCGCGATGAACAAACCTATGAACCAGTTGAATATTTATTCAAACTTCCTAAAGTTAAAGATAAAATTATTATAATTTTAGACCCTATGTTGGCAACAGGAAACTCTTCTGTTGCAGCAATTAACTTAGTCAAGGGGTCTGGCGTATCCATTTCGAATATGATGTTGGTTTCACTATTAGCTGCACCGGAGGGCATAAAAAACTGTTCTAAAAAACACAAAGGACTCCACATATTTACTTGTAGCGTTGATAAAGGGCTCAATAAAAAAAAATTTATTGTTCCAGGTTTGGGAGATGCAGGAGATAGATATATGGGAACATAGTAAATCGGTGGATTAATTGTAAAAAACTACTTTTACCTTCTATTTTTTTATCTTATTATCAATATATTCAACAAACAAATACTCGAGGAAATTTATGAAAAAAATAATTAATATTTTACTCTTATCATTTACTCTCTTGTTTTCACTAAATTTATATGCAGCAAAAGTAGCTGTTATTTATGATTCCGGAGGTAAATTTGATAAATCTTTTAATGAATTAGCATACAATGCTGCTGAGAAATTTAAAGCTGATACAGGCAATGACTATATTGATTTTGAAGCAGCTAATAATGCTCAGATCGAACAAGGCCTAAGAAAATTAGTTGATAGAGGTGCTACCGTTGTTGTAGCAATGGGGTTTTCTATGGCAGACGCAATTTCTGCAGTTGCTGCTGAAAATCCAGATGTGAATTTTACAATCATTGATGTTAACTGGCTACAAGGGGATAATATTCAACAATTTGTGTTCAAGGAGCACGAAGGATCATTTTTAGTTGGCATGATTGCAGCTATGAAATCTCAAACTGGCACAATAGGATTTGTTGGAGGAATGGATATTCCTTTAATTAGAAAATTCCATGGTGGTTATGAGCAAGGAGCCAAACATGTTAATCCTGACATCAACGTCTTAATGAATATGACTGGAACTACTCCTGAAGCATGGAACAACCCAACTAAAGGCGCTGAACTAACAAAAGCACAAATTGATAAAGGTGCGGATGTTGTTTACCAGGCTGCGGGCGGAACAGGAATAGGCGTTTTGCAGGCAGCTGCTGATGCAGGAATATTTGGTATTGGTGTGGATGCCAATCAAAATTACATGCATCCAGGAAGCGTTTTAACTTCAATGCTCAAAAGAGTTGATGTTGCAGTTTATAATGCTTTTAAATCAACAATGGATGGCACTTACGAAACAGGCGTATTTACTCTAGGTTTGGCTGAAGATGGTGTCGGCTGGGCGCTTGATGAGCACAATGCTAGCTTAATTACTGATGAAATGAAATCAGCAGTTGAGCAAGCAAGAGAAGATATTATTAACGGGAAAATAGTAGTCGCAGACGCTTCTGCACAATAATAATATCAGTTAAAAAAACTGGTTGTGAGATCATGGCTTAAAGCATATTAAATCTTATGGTCTCACACCCTATCCTAGAACTTCAAAATATTAATAAATCATTCGGCCATGTTCAGGCTAATAAAGATATTTCACTAAAAGTTAGTAACGGCGATATTCACGGCATCATCGGAGAAAATGGTGCTGGTAAATCAACATTGATGAGTATTGTCTATGGTTTTTATCAAGCAGATTCAGGCAATATTAAAATAAATGATAAAATAACAGAGATCAAGTCACCCCATGAATCTATTTTAAATGGCATTGGTATGGTGCATCAGCATTTCAAGCTGGTGGAAAATTTTACAGTTGTTGAAAATATCATTTTGGGCTTTGAGGGTGAATTTATTTTTGGTGAAAAGTTGAGCCAAGCAAAAGAAAATTTAATGAAACTATGTGAAGATTATAATTTAAAAATAGATTTAAATGCAACAATTTCTGATTTGTCTGTCGGTTTTCGTCAACGCGTAGAAATATTAAAAGCTCTTTATAGAGGGGCCGAAATTTTAATATTAGATGAACCAACAGGTGTTTTAACACCGCAAGAGGTAGATGAATTATTTAAAATTTTGCGCTCTTTAAAAGAACAGGGAAAAACTATTATTCTAATTACCCATAAACTAAATGAAATTATGGCTTTAACAGATAAGGTTACGGTAATGCGCCAGGGCATAATAGTAGGAGACAAAAAAACAAAAGATACAACAAAAAATCAGCTAGCAGAAATGATGGTAGGCAGAAGTGTTTTGCTTCGTATTGATAAAAGAAAGCCCAATATTGGAGACACAGTTTTTGAAGTAAAAAATATTAATGTAAAGGATAGCCTAGACGTGATGCGTGTTAAAAATGTGAGCTTTGCTTTAAAAAAGGGTGAAATTTTAGGAATAGCAGGAGTAACAGGTAATGGACAGACAGAATTATTAGAAGCACTAACCGGCATTTGTCGGGTCGATAGTGGTGAAATAAAATTATTTGGTAAAACTATCTCAAGCAAAAAAATTTTTGCAGGTCCAAAACAATTGCGCGAACAAGAAGTTGCCCATGTACCAGAAGACCGGCAACGCATGGGGCTAGTGACTGAATTTAATGCGAGTGAGAATCTTATATTTGGTTATCACCATCAAGAACCTTTTTCTAAATCATCAGTCATGATGGGAAAAAATATTTTCAATCATTCAAAAAAAGTTATGAAAGATTATGATGTAAGACCACAATCACCGTTTTTGTTGACATCTAATTTTTCTGGAGGCAATCAACAAAAGATAATTTTAAGCCGTGAATTGCACAAAGACCCTAAAGTTTTGTTGGTAGGGCAGCCAACACGCGGTGTTGATATAGGAGCAATCGAATTTATTCATCAACGTATTATTGATATGCGCGATAAAGGCGTTGCGGTTCTTCTAGTTTCAGTGGAACTTGATGAAATACTATCCTTAGCTGATCGAATTGTAGTGATGTTTGATGGAAAACTTGTAGGTGAAAGAATAAATGAAAATGTAACAGATAGAGAAATCGGTTTGCTTATGGCAGGGATAACTAATTAATTTATGGTCAAAGCCGTTGATAAAACAAAAGTACCGTGGTGGGTTTCAAA
>Ga0315336_1001165_pt1 | contig 55545 bp, 38 predicted proteins | sample ASW5metaG_FD_204512 | JGI IMG/M metagenome (GOLD analysis project Ga0315336, IMG submission 204512) | Ammonia-oxidizing marine archaeal communities from Monterey Bay, California, United States - ASW #5 | ecosystem: Environmental > Aquatic > Marine > Intertidal zone | place: USA: California...
AGGCAGACGTTTTTGTACTCCATCTCATTGGCATGATCCTCAGTAGTGGAAAAACGAGCCGCTTATATCGACGCCTGGTCGATTCGGGTATGGCTACCTCTCAATCTGCAGGAGCGTCGTCCTTTCGTGACCCAGGCTTATTCACGGTTTTCGCCATGCTGACGCCTGGTTCGGAGATCGAAGAAGTGGAGCAGGCTATATTGGAGGAAGTAGAGGCCTTTAGCAGTACACCAGTCGATCCAGACGAGATATCTAGAGCATTCTCAAAGCTCGAAGCCCAGACGCTCTACTCTCGAGACGGTTCTTTTTCGCTCGCATCGCAGCTTAACGAAGCCATTTCTTCCGGCGATTGGAAATTATACACCCAGTTCTTGGAGCGGATAAAACAGGTGACCGCCGAAGATATCCAACGAGCTGCTGGAGAATACTTCAAGCGAGATACTCGCACGGTTGGCGTCTTCGAACCTGCGAGTTAAAACCTACTCCAGCCCAGCAATCATTTCGTCTAAATCGTCGCGCCACTCCTCCAACGGAAACACACCCAGGTGGCCTGCTAACACCTGGCCTTCACCTGTCACGACAAAGGTCGTGGGCAACGCGTAGACGCCACCAAGCTGTTCTCCGAACGAACCATCTATATCGAGAATCTGGGGGTAGTTCAAATGAAGATCTTCAGCGAAGGGGATGACAACATCGAAGCCAGTATCGTCGAGCGAAACGCCAACTATTTCGAACGGTCGGTCTTTCCATTCCTCTTTGAGGGCTACGAACTCGGGGATTTCGATAATACAGGGACCACACCACGTGGCCCAGAAATTAATGATCGTCACTTTTCCTTTCAGATGCTCGGTGCGCAGCGTATCGCCAGCCATTTCTAACCTCGCGAACTCAGGGAGTTGCTCTGTGGCCTCAAATTCTCCAGCTCGCATTATATCAAGCTCCGCCTTCTCTTTTTCAGAGGAGGTGCACGCGGTAAGGGTAGTCAGCAATAGAATTGCCGCAGCGGCCAGATTAACTTGAATACGCATAGGGAGCATGAGGGCGGAGATCTAATGCGTTAATGATACAGTGAAGTGTACAGAAGGTTGATGAACTTTAAACAGGAAAAACCTGCTATGGCGAAAGAACCCTTTTAATGCTGCGTGAGTTCTTGCGCGAGCCGATACCTACAATCTTGTCCTCAACCTAAACGTCGACCAAATTGAGCAGCAACGTTTTCAAGAACCCCAATAACAGTAGAATATGTTTGTCTTCCGACGAACAAGGCTCAGCAGCAGAAAGACCCACTGGAGCAGAGGATGTCACTTGGGATCTTAGCGATCTGTTTTCAACAGTCGATGTGCTGAACGAGACTTTGGAAGAATGTCGAAAGCTCGCAGAGGAGTTCGCGGAGCGTTATCGAGGGAAGGTGGAAGCGCTAACCTCCGATGAACTGGGAGAGGCCATGACGGCTCTTGGGCACATCCAGGACGGCGTGGGAAAGGCATTCACGTATGCGTATCTGAACTGGTCTACGGACACCGCAGAGGCCGAAAGGGGCGCATTGTTACAGCAGGTGCGAGAAGCCTACACAGCTGTTTCAACCACATTGTTGTTCTTTGAGTTGGAATGGACCAACCTATCCGATGATCAAGCCCTTCCGCTTCTCGGCTCGGATGCGCTTTCGGGTTTTCGACATTATCTGGAGGTAGCCCGCCTTCAGAAGCCGTTCCTTCTTAGCGAAGGAGAGGAAAAAATACTGATTGAAAAGTCGAATACTGGTCGTTCTGCCTGGAATCGATTCTTCGATGAGTCGTTGTCGGACATGCGGTTTGAGACAGGGGGTAGAGCGCTGACACAACAAGAAATCCTCGCTCAATTGCATGACGCCGATCGCGATAAGAGGAGAGAAGCAGCCAGCTCATTCACAGCTGGGTTGAAAGAAAACTCGCGCACACTGAGTTTCGTATTCAACACGATACTGGCTGACAAGGCGCTAGATGACCGGCTCCGCGGATACCCGTCCTGGATCTCCTCCAGAAATATGTCCAATGAGGTGGCTGATGAAGATGTGGATGCATTAATTCAGGCGGTTGAAAAAGGCTACTCACACGTCGCGAGATTTTACGAGATCAAAAAAAGGATACTTGGGCTCGATGTAATGACCGAATATGATCGGTATGCGCCCATTGGCGAAGCAGATCGATTCATTGATTGGGAAACCGCCCGATCGATGGTCCTTGATTCGTACTCCGCATTTAATCCCCAGATGGGAGAGATCGCAACACAGTTTTTCGAGGGAAATTGGATAGATGCTGCGCTCGCTCCCGCCAAACGCGGCGGTGCGTTCAGTCATGGCGCCGTTCCGAGTACACACCCATACATCTTGGTTAACTACACCGGAAAAATTCGCGACGTTCAGACGCTCGCGCACGAATTGGGACACGGCATTCACCAGTATCTCTCACGAGAACAGGGCATCTTTCACGCAGATACTCCCCTCACAACTGCAGAAACTGCCTCTGTGTTCGGCGAGATGTTGGTTTTTCAGCGCTTAATGAAGGAAGAAACGAGCGATGCAAATCGCCTGGCAATGCTGATGAGTAAAATCGATGACACGATTGCCACAGTATTTAGACAGGTCTCCATGAATCGGTTCGAAAACCGCATTCACACACTCCGGCGTACAGAGGGTGAGCTTTCTACGGACGATTTGCGTGGTGCCTGGATGGAGACCCAGAAACCTATGTTCGGCGGCAGTGTGAGTTTGTCAGAGGACTATTCCTGGTGGTGGAGCTACATCCCGCATTTCTTGCATACTCCTGGATATGTCTACGCGTATGCGTTTGGAGAGCTACTCGTTCTTGCGCTACATGGCATTTACGAGAAAGAAGGAGATTCTTTCGCAGAAGCGTACGTGGATTTGCTCCGAAGCGGGGGTTCCGATTGGCCGCATACGCTAGTCGGAAAACTTGGTGTGAACCTTCGAGATCCTGAATTCTGGGCTACAGGTGTTGACGCCATCGGAAAGATGGTTGACGAAGCAGATCGTCTAAGTCGTCTACATAAAGGCTAGTTGTCCGAGAATCCAGGCGCATCCTATCGCCGCGTAGATTCCCAAGATGTAGCCTGAAACGCCCATTAGGAGGCCGACAGGTGCCATTGAGGGGTGATACACGCTTGCGACAACCGGAGCGCTGGCTGCGCCGCCGATATTGGCCATACTACCCGTTGCCACGAAAAAGAGCGGTGCTTTGATCAGTTTAGCAAAAATCATCAGCAGGGCTACATGGATGCTGATCCATACGGCCCCCGCAGCGAGGTACACAGGTGCGTCGAGTACCGCCATCAGATCTGCCCGAGCACCAATTGAAGTCAGCAAGAGATAAAGTGCCAAAAATCCGATTTTGGAGGCGCCACCGGATTCCAGTTTTCTTAGTCGAGTAAATGAAAGTGCCAATCCAGCGGTCACGACTATAAGAATGGCCCAGGTCGCAGGACTGATTATAGTCGGATCTCCGAGAGCCGGCAGTCTGTTACCAATCGCGATCGCAATCACTGTGGCGACAAGAGTGAGCCCAACGATATAAACCATATCGTTCAGTGTGGAAGGGCGGCTCTCCATCTCAATTACAGATAGACGAGCGTTTGCAGCCTCGATTGCCGAGGTATCTGCCCCAACCCACTTGTCAAACTTTTCCTGAAACGCGCTGAGAAAAATTAAGATGCCCATCCATCCGTAGCCGACTACCGTATCCACGACGATAATTGGCCCAAGCATGGCGTCTGAAGCGCCCACGCTTTCTTTGATTGCAATCATGTTGGCCGTCCCACCAATCCAGCTACCGGATAACGTTGCAAGTCCTTTCCAGGCATCAGGAGGTAGGAAGGAGCCGAATATCATATAGGCGATTGGTCCACCGATAACGATTCCGGCCGTTCCCACAAGCATCATAATGATTGCCTTTTTACCGAGCTTGAGGATCGAAGGAAGGTCGACCGTAATCATCAGCAAGAACAGCGAAAAGGGAAGCAGATAGCGAGACATCCAGGAATACACACCCGACTCAGCTGGCGTTATGCCAGTCGTGGTCAAGATCATAGGCACAAAATAGGCCCAGATCACTGGCGGCAAGATCTTGAAAATGCGCGAAAGCGACGGAAGTGTGCTCAACCAGAATACGAGCGCAAGAACGCCAGCAAGAAGAGCGAACAGTTGATTGGTTTCGGTAACCAAGGCGACATCCTCCAGGAATCAGTTATTGATCTGCGCGGGGAATATACACGGAAATGCGAGTGCCCACGTCTTTTTCACTCTCGATCTCAATTTTGCCGTCCAGCAGATCCAGAAGTCCCTTTACAATTGTAAGCCCGAGGCCGCTGCCCTCGTGACTACGACTCGCTCCCGTGCTTTCCTGGGCGAATTCTTCGAACGCGTGTGGAAGAAAATCGGGAGCCATTCCCGCACCCGTGTCTTGGATATCAATCCGGACATAATCTCCGTCATATCCCCAGCGGAGCGCGATCGTCCCCGTCTCGGTGAACTTGATTGCGTTTCCAATCAGATTGTTCAGGATTCGAACAAGAAAATCTTCATCGGTTTTCGCCACGGTATTGTCCTCGCCCTCGAAGACAATCGTTACGGCATCAGAGACAATCAGTGGTTGAAGTGATTGGGCTACGGCTTCAATCAAGACGTCAACCTGTACGCCGCTCAGATGTGGATCAATATGATGCTTGTCGAGCCGTGTAGCTTCAAGTACAGCATTAATAGTGGAGAGTAACCTGTTGCCACTACTTTGAATCGTCTGCGAAAATTCTCTAAAATCGGCGTTCTCAGTTCCTTCTTCAATCAACTGAGCAAAACCAATGATACTCGCCAATGGCATGCGCAATTCATGACTCATGTTTGCCAGAAACGCGCTTTTCATTGCAGATGCTTCCTCAGCCGCCTTACGCGCGAAACGAAGCTGCTCCGAAATCTCCTGTTCCGCCGTTACATCACGAAGCGTAATTAGGCGCGATTCTCGGCCTTCCCATCGAATCGAATAGGTGCGGACGTGAAACGTAACTCGATTTCTACCTGGTCGTTCAAGCGGGAGATATTCATCAGCACGAGCCGGAATCTCAAATGGTACCTCAATTCCGTACAAGTCATGCAATGAAAGGTCTAGTTGGTCTTCCACCGCAGGGTTTGCGAACAAGACAATCCCGTCCTGGTCGACGATCAAGACGCCATCGTCAATATTTTCGATGATGGTTCTAAGACGTATCTCTGCTTCTTGAGTCGCTTCTAGAATGCGGGCTCGATCAATAGCCCGCGATATAGTTCGCTTGATTTCGGGACCAGAATCTCGGTCCTTAAAAAGAAAATCCTGCGCTCCTTGACGGATGAGGTGATCCCATCCTGTGTCGTGCAGCTCTGCCGCTCCGATTAATACAGGTTTTGAGGATGCTCTAAGCTGGTGGCTCGAAAGGAGCATTCCAGCCTCATTTAGCCCGATAGACGAATCCAGGATGATAGCCGAAGCCGCCAGGGGGCCTTCAGCTAACTGGTCCAGTACGTTTTCCACGGATCGATATTGCACGCTCCAACCCAAGGTTTCATACTCGGCGAGCCCGTCTGTGAGCCAGCCGATGTTAGATGCGTCCGCGCCAATGCCTAAAATGATAATTCCCGGGGTCATACCGGAAGAATACGAAGTTCTCTTGAGTAAGTACTTAGGCTTCTTGCTCCGTCATCAGTGATGACCACGTCATCTTCGATGCGGACCCCGCCGTGTCCGTCCAGATAAATACCCGGCTCAACTGTAAACGTCATTCCCGTCTCGAGTATACGCTCATTTCCATTTCGGATATAAGGCTCTTCGTGAACCTCAAGTCCCAGTCCGTGCCCGGTTCTGTGGGTGAAATAAGGTCCAAACCCAGCATCGACGATCACTTTACGAGTAGCGTCGTCAATACTTCCAGCGGTGACGCCGGGAGACGAGTGCGCCCGTCCAGCGGCATTGGCGCCTTTCACTGCTTCGTAGATAGCGCGCAGGGTGTCATCGGGCTCACCGAGGGCGAATGTGCGGGTGAGATCCGAATAATAGCCCTGATTATTGGCTCCCCAATCAAAAAGAATGAGGTCGCCCGCCTGAGCGCAGTAATCGGTCGGAACGGCATGAGGGTTCGCGGAATTGGCCCCGAATGCTATGATGGGCTGGAAAGGGAGCTCACCGCCGGAGCCGTGGGCTAGCAGATTCTGAATCAGAAGCGATGAAATTTCCAGTTCAGAAACTCCAACTTTGACTGATGGGAGGGTGTCCCTGAGTGCTGCCTCTGCCATGTCGACCGCCGCCTGCATCAAAGAGAGCTCGGACTCATCTTTTTGCATGCGCATATTGGCTACGGCCGTTTCGCAAGACACGAGATTGGCTCCAGGAAGGGCAGCTTCGAGGAAGCGCAGCTCCAGAACGCGCAGACTGCGTGGCTCGATTCCGATTCTAGCCGACTGTGCAAGGCCCGAAAGGGCTTCGGAAAACGCAGGTTGCCATGAGGCTAGATCCTCCGTATACGTTAACGATTGCAGATCGAAGGATGCATGGTTGAGTTTTTGTGCTTCCAATTCCGGTACCACAATAGTAGGAGTGCCTTCGGCAGGTATGCACAAAATGACAGGACGTTCGCTGATATGAAAATGAAGTCCGCTCAGATAAGGAAGAGTCGGTCCAGGATTCAGAAGCACTGCCTCTAAGCCATCTTCGACCATAGCCTCTCTGATGGTTGATATTCTGGACTGAAAAATGTCGGTCATGTGGTTTCAGCTAGTCGATTTAAAGATTTGAAAGGAGGTATTGTCAGAATCTAGATTCTGGCGGCTACCGATTCAATGGCCGCCACAAATTGTCGGGTAGCCCCTACAGGGTCTTCTGCGAGTGATATGGCGCTCATCACTGCGACTCCGTGTGCACCTGCTCGAATCACATCTGCAGCACGAAATGGCGTGATTCCAGCTATGCCGATTACGGGAATAGTAATATTGTTGCTCACATCGAGGACAGCCGTCAATCCTTGTGTTGGAACGGATGTAGACTTGGATGCGGTCTCATAGACCGGGCCGAAACCGATGTAGTCTGCTCCGTCTTGTTCAGCCCGCCTGGCGAGCGCCTTGGTTGGTGCCGTGATTCCAATGATGATCTTGGGGCCAAGTATTTTACGGGCCCTTTTGAGTGGCATGTCCGTTTGGCCGAGATGGACGCCGTCTGCCCCAACTGCCTGTGCTACATCGACCCGATCATTTACGATCAAGCAAGCCCCAAGGTCGGAACAAACCTTTGCCGTAGATTCCGCCGCATGCAGTATGTCTAAGAGGCTCCCTTTTTTCTGTCGAAACTGTATAACGTCTGCACCGCCCTCTATAGCCATCGCCGCCAGATCTGCGTGCGAATGTAATTGCTGAAGGTTGAAATCAGTCAAGACATGTAGACGTCCGATTGTGTTTGTCATCAGTTGGTCAGAACGCGTGATTTTAGTACGTTAGTGCCTCTCAGTCCACAGCCTAATTTATACCCACCGAAGAGAATTATCATGACGGAAAATAAGCGAAATTCGCGACGTGACTTCATTCGAAAAAGTACCGTTGCAGGATTAGCTGCGAGCATCGCGGGTGCACCGAGGGTTGTTGGCGCAGTAGCCGATTCGATTCGCCCTAAAAAGGCCGCAGGACCAATCGCGATGAGCAGTCGAAATGGGCACCAATCTGTACTGAAAGCCATTGAGGTGATCAATTCCGGTGCCGATGCGCTAGATGCGGTGGTAGCCGGTGTGAATTTGGTTGAGGAAGACCCGAACGACAAGAGTGTTGGGTACGGTGGGTATCCAAACGCACTGGGAATTGTTCAGTTGGATTCCGCCGTGATGCATGGACCCACGTGCAGAGCTGGTTCTGTCGGCTGCATTGAAGGCATTATGTATCCTTCGAAGGTCGCAAAGCTTGTTCTTGAACGCACAGACCACGTGAATCTCGTTGGGAAAGGAGCGCAGGATTTTGCCGTCATGCACGGATTCCCAGTTGAAAATCTTTTGACAGAGAGCACACGGAAAGACTGGGTTCGCTGGCGGGAAAATCTTTCTAATAGAGATGAGTATCTGCCACAACACGGGATGGGAGATCGAAATATTGGATCTGAATATGTACCTCAGGAGCGCTCCTGGGGAACGATTCATTGTTCGGCGATAGATTTGGCCGGAAATATTTCTTCGGTAACCACGACTTCCGGGATGGCCTGGAAAATTCCTGGACGGATCGGTGATTCACCCATCATCGGTGCGGGTCTGTATTGTGATAACGAAGTGGGTGCCGCCGGATCGACCGGTCGAGGAGAGGCAAATCTCGAGAATCTTGCCAGTTTCCTGATTGTAGAACGAATGAGAGCCGGAGACACGCCCGAAGCAGCTTGTCTGTATGCGTGCCAACGAATTGCAGATAACACGAAGTTAGCCCGTCTGCAGGACGACAAAGGGCGGCCCAATTTCAACGTGCAATTCTATGCATTGAACGCTGCAGGAGATCTAGGTGGAGCTGAAATCAGAGGCGGTAACGGCACATTTGCTGCTGCTAATTCAGATGGCGGCTTTTTTGTTGATCTAGCTTACCTCTACAAGAACGATTAAGTCACCCCAAAACTGACAACACTTTCAAACATCTAACTATGTCAAAGTCACTTTCTGCCGTTCTGGCATTCGCACTTCTGCTAATTATCTGCTCGGCTCCTTCCAAAGCACAGTCGCTTCCGTTCGCAATGGAGGTAGATCTGCCCGAGGTAGGTAATTACGACCAGGGAATTCCGACTCCAGAATCCGTGATCGGGCACGTAATCGGCACGCAACACACTGTTCCGCATCAGGTCGAGGCCTATTTCAGAGCCGTCGACGCGGTGAGTGATCGAATCAACCTTCAGGTACACGCGCAGACGTATGAGGGAAGAAACCTGATTCACGCCATCGTTACATCACCATCTAATCATGCGCGGATTGACGAGATCATGGCCAATCAGCAGCGCGTTTCGGACAATCCATCGAGCGTGAGTGATGAGGAGTTGGCTGTGATGCCCGTTGTTCTTTATCAAGGGTATAGCGTTCATGGAAATGAGTCCTCGGGAACAGAAGCCGCGGTTCTTTACCTCTATCACCTAGCTGCTTCCCAGGGGCAGGAGATAGAAGACATGCTTGAAAACGCCATCATCATACTCGATCCAATGTTCAATCCAGACGGTCGTGATCGATTCGGGGACTGGGTAAACCGAAATCGGGGTGGTGTTGCGACAATTGATTCTCAAGATCGGGAGCACCGCGAACCCTGGCCAGGCGGAAGAACAAATCACTACTGGTTTGATCTGAATAGGGACTGGATGGTGGCGCAGCATCCAGAATCGCAGGGAAGGATGGAAGTCTATCACACGTGGCGACCACATGTACTGACGGATCACCACGAAATGGGCGGCGGGTCAACATTCTTCTTTCAGCCCGGCATTCCCTCTCGGAATAATCCCAACACTCCCTCTCGAAATACAGAATTGACCGGGGCGATTGCTGAATTTCATGCCCTAGGTCTGGATGCAATTGGGTCGGCATATTATTCGGAAGAATCCTTTGATGACTTCTTCTACGGAAAGGGATCCGCTTTTCCAGACATTAACGGCGGCATCGGGATACTCTTCGAGCAAGCCAGTTCGCGTGCACTGCGCACACTTTCTTCGGATGGCGAGTTGCACTACGCCTTCACTGTACGAAATCAATTCGTGGCCTCGCTAACCACGCTAAAAGCAGGCGTTTCGCTGCGAGAGGACCTGCTCTCGTACCAACGTGAGTTTTATAGCGATTCTAGGGAAGCCGCCAGACGGAGTGATCACTCGGCGTGGGTACTTGATTTGGGGCGGGGAAGAACCCGAGTGCAACTCCTCACTCAGTTAATGCAACGTCATCGCGTCGAATTTCATGAGCTCTCCAGCGATGTCACGATTGATGGCCACACGATCAGGGCTGGAAATGGGTATGTGATTCCAAGCGAGCAGTCTCAATTTAGACTGATTGACGCGGTAACGGAGCGCACGTTGGAGTATCAAGACTCATTGTTCTACGACGTTTCGACCTGGACGCTACCTCTCGCTTTCGATGTCGACCTGTTCGAGTTCGATGGAAATGCGTCGCGTATTACTGGCGAAGCACTCGGGTCTGTGATGCTTGATGGTGGAATGCTTTCGGGGTCAGAAGAAGCATATGCATATCTCATGCCCTGGAATCGGTTTTTTGCCCCTCGAGCGCTAAACCGGATACAAGAAGCTGGCATTGATGTGCGGATTGCTCATCAACCCTTCAGTTCAGTTGTTGATGGAGAGAAAAAATGGTTTGATCGCGGAACGATTATCATTCCCCTAAAGGGAAGGGATACACCGGCGCACAAACATGATGCTGATACGGTGCATGAGGTCGTGAGAGAGGCCGTATCGATAGATCACGTTCAAGTATTTGCTGTTTCTACCGGTCTGACACCGGATGGTCCAGATCTCGGGGGTGGTAGCACATCCACGCTACGTGCTCCGAAGATTGCTGTGGTTGCCGGACCGGGGATGTCCTCCCTACAGGCGGGTGAAGCATGGCACGCGATTTCAGAGCGGTTTCAGATGCCGGTGTCCATGATTGATCCATCGAGACTTGGATCTGGTGACTTGAGTCGATACAACACGATTCTTTTGCCAGGAGGCTCCATTTCAGAGGCAGGGACGGAGAATCTCAAAGCGTGGACCCGCTCTGGAGGCACACTCATCGTTCTTTCTGGCGGCATTGGATGGGCCAGCCGCAATAATATGATCGAAGTTGAGGCGCTGAGTGTAGATCTTGATTCGCTCAGTGCAGAATTGCCCTATCACTTACTTGACGAAGCACGTGGCGCCCAGGCAATCGGCGGCTCCATATTCGAAGTTGACCTGGATACGTCGCATCCCATCGCATACGGCCTGGCCTCTTCACTGCCGCTGTTTCATCAAGGATCAACGCTTTACGCCCACGAAGGAAGCAATAGTGACCTGGTTGGCTCCTACAGCGACACAGCGCTACTCAGTGGGTATCTCTCGGAAGAGAAACTGGCCCTCTTGCCCGGTGGTGCATCCGTGATCGCCGGACGAAGTGGTGGCGGAAGAGTCATTGCTTTTATGGAACGCCTAAATTTCAGGGCCTACTGGCATGGATCACAGCGCTTGTTCTTCAACGCGATATTCTTCGGTTCCAGTTTCTAGGCTGAGTCTGCCATACGGATATAAAATTAGTGCGGCGCTCAAGGAGCGCCGCACTAACTGTATAAACCTGTTTGGCTATAAAGCCGGTTTGGAATGCCTAGCGATTGCGAACGGAAACCGACCCATGAGTGGTCCGAGCTTTAATCGTAGCACCACCGCCGTTGATCGAAGCGTCAACTCTGTCGTCGCTTACGTTTCCTCTGATTTCCATAGAGGATCCAATGCGAACTTCTGCTCCCCTAAGGTCTAGATCAGCTGACGCATCTTCATCAATATGAAGCTCAACATCACCATGCTGTGTGTTGAATGTAGCAGCCTTATCACCAACCAGGCTTACGTTGATATCTCCATGTGACGTGGTTACAGCCGTTTCTCCTTCTAAATGTCCGACTTCTACATCTGCGTGAGAAGTGGTAGCGTTAAACTCGTTACTGTAGACAGCAATGATTTCGATATCAGCATGCGAGGTCTGAATATCCACCTGATCAGAGCGAAGCAGTGTAGCTGCGATATCACCATGGGATGATTTGACCCAGATAAGATCGCCTGTGACACTTTCCAACTCAACGTTACCGTGAGAAGTAAGAAGATGTAGTCTTCCTTCGAGATCTTCCATATCGAGATCGCCGTGAGACGTTTCCACATCAACATCAAACTCAGCCGGAATAGTGATCTGCACGTCGATACTCATATCGACATTCCAATTTCCATTCGGAGATTCAGCCCGGACGTGAACCTCATCACCTTCCTGGTAAACTTCCCAATTCATTGCATCGAAGCGTTCATCAGCGCGGCTCATATTGCGAGATTCGACGCTTACTTTAACTGTTGCTTCGCTTCCCGGTCCCGTTTCAATAGATACGTCTGCATGAGAAATATTGACCACAAGGTCGTCCCCATCAGACACACGGAATGACTCATCAAATTTCACTTCGCCGCCAGAACGGGCAACGGAACGCACAACAGCTTTGCTGCGGCTTGATCGTTCTCGACGATCGGTCTTATTTCTCAGACTGCGAGATTCGCTAGAAACAGCCACCTCGGCCTCAACCGCCATCTCGGTATCAGCTGGCTGAATCCTGTCTCGAATGCTCTGGAATAGATTGAGCCCGCCGAGGGCCGTAAGAACAGCAAGTAGAGCTGCTATAATTTTTGTTCGCATGGTAAAACCTGGCCGGTAGACGTTTGTGCTGAGTAAAATGGAGTGCGTCCGATGCAATCACTACGAGGGTGCGCTTCGCGAGTTACGGTCTCTTCGACCGTGCACGGGTTGCGCACTTGAATATTGGATAGTCCGAACAAGCAAAAGGTTTGCAATCCGTATATTGCGAGACGAAAAAAATGTGATCGGGCCGATTTTCCGTTTGGAGAGCGGCCTTTTGCTTTGCGATCCTATCATATAGTGCCCAATCAGTCGCCGCGTGAAATCAGCTAAACAAATACGATCCGAGTTTCTGGAATATTTCCAGGCAAAGGAGCATCAAATTGTACCGAGCGATGCGCTCGTACCCGGAAATGATCCGACGTTGATGTTTACCAACGCCGGGATGAATCAGTTTAAAGATGTTTTTCTGGGTGAGGCGAAGCGTTCTTATGTACGCGCAACCGACACACAAAAGTGTCTACGTGTTTCAGGCAAACACAACGATCTCGATGAGGTGGGTTACGACACGTACCACCACACATTTTTTGAAATGCTCGGAAACTGGAGTTTCGGGGATTATTTCAAGCAGGAAGCGATCTCCTGGGCCTGGGAATTGCTAGTGGACGTCTGGGGTCTGGATGCGGACCGATTGTACGCCACCGTTCATGAGGGAGATAAGAAGCTAGGGCTCGATCCAGATGAAGAGGCAGCAGGCTATTGGAGATCAGAAACGAGCATTAATCATGATCACATCATGTACTGCTCGTCCAAGGACAACTTCTGGATGATGGGAGAGACGGGGCCCTGTGGTCCGTGTTCTGAGATCCACGTTGACATGCGCTCCGAGGAAGAACGGGTGGCTAAACCGGGAATCGAACTCGTGAATGAGGATCACCCTCAGGTAATTGAGATTTGGAACCTGGTGTTTATCCAGTACAACGCGCAGACAAATGGGTCGCTGAAGCCACTCGATGCGCAGCATGTCGACACAGGGATGGGCTTTGAGCGCGTCGTAGCAGTTCTCCAAAACAAGAAGAGTAATTACGACACCGATCTGTTTACACCGATTCTCGATGCGATCGCGTCTCGCACCAATGCCTTCGAACAGAACACGTATTCCTCTCTTCTCGAAAACGATTCCGACGAGACTGAGAGTTTCTCCATCGCCCTACGGGTAGTAGCAGACCATCTGCGTACAATCTCATTCGCGGTAGCAGATGGCGTGATGCCGGGAAATGTTGGCCGAGGATATGTTATTCGACGAATCCTTCGACGTGCGGTGCGATACGGATATCAGACGCTGGGTTTTCGCAAACCAATCCTGCATGCGTTGTCCAGCGTCATTGTTGATGAAATGGGCGAACAGTTTCCGGAGCTGGTAAAGAGTCGTGACTATATCGATCGCGTCATTCGCTCCGAGGAGGAAAGTTTTCTAGAGACGTTGGGCACAGGCATCGAATATTTCAATGCCGTCAGTCCGCTGATCAGCCAGTCTGGTAAAGAAATGGATGAAGCTGAAGTGCGCTCCACTGTTTCTAGCAGTAAAGCTGTAGTGGACTTGCTCAAAAAAGCGTACGTCGATTCCGACTCGACTGAAGACGCGGTGGATGCGCTAATTTCGAGTGCAAAGGACGGAAAACTTCCTGGCGAAATCGCGTTTCTGTTTCATGACACGTATGGTTTTCCCGTCGATCTAACGCAGTTGATGTCCAGAGAAACCGGTATCGGTGTGGACATGGAACGCTACGATGAGTTGATGGATCGCCAGAAGACGCGGGCTAGAGCCGCTACTTCGTTCAAGATGGATATCGAGGAGGGTGAAGGATGGATTGCCGTAAGTGATGGCGACAACTCGGCTTTCTCTGGATATGAGAGCATGCGAGAATCGGGCGTCATTCGGCACATGCGTGAGCAGACGAGTAAGGATGGCTCGTCGCGATTCGAAATCGTGCTCGATAAAACGCCCTTTTATGCCGAAAGCGGCGGGCAAGTTGGAGACACTGGTTCGCTCGACGTGGGTGGCCAGATTCTTCAAGTCCTGGATACAAGGAAGAAGGGATCTCAGATTATTCACCTCGTTGATTCGTTGCCAGAAGATGCTTCATCAGCGGTCACCGCTATGGTCGATGAAGGCCGCCGCGCGAGGATTGTCAAGCACCACTCTGTCACGCACCTCATGCATGCTGCCCTGAGAGAACGTTTGGGTGATCATGTGGCTCAGAAGGGCTCGCTTGTGGCGCCAAATCATTTACGGTTCGACTTCTCTCACTTTGAACGCGTCTCCAATGATGACCTTCGGGCTGTTGAAGAGCGCGTAAACGAGGTCATTCAGCACAATGTGGCGAAAGTCGAAGACCGTGATGTGCCCATCAAAGACGCACTTGCACGTGGCGCAACAGCATTGTTTGGCGAGAAGTATGGTGAGAAGGTTCGAATGATTACGTTCGATCCTGATTTCTCTATCGAGCTATGTGGAGGTGTTCATGTTGATGCCACTGGCGAAATTGGACTGTTTCGATTCAAGTCAGAGGGCTCCGTCGCGGCAGGCATAAGAAGAGTAGAGGCCATCGCCGGAATGGACGCCCTCTCATTCGTTAAGGGCCAGCTCGACGAGCTTGATCGTGTTAAGGGCCTGTTTAAAACATTGCAACGCCCGACAGATGAGGAGGTGGCCGATCTATTATCACGTTCTCGCTCACTCGAAAAAGAAGCAGAATCCCTGCGCGTAGCAGCGCTCAATCAAAAGGCACAAGAACTGGCCTCTTCAGTCGTTGATGTTGATGGAATTAAGCTCATAACTGGCCGCTTGGACGGCGCGGACATGAACGCGCTTCAAACGATTGGGAATGAACTACGTGAATCACTGGGAGATGGACATGTATGCGTTCTGGGGAGTGCAGACGAGGAGGCTGGGAAAGTCTATTTGAGTGGTTCAGTATCGGATGATCTGATTGAAACACGTAAGCTGAATGCTGGTAAACTCGTGGGCCACATAGCCAAGATGGTTGGCGGAGGAGGAGGAGGTCGACCAACATTTGCTACTGCAGGCGGGCGAAACCCCGAGAAATTGGACGAGGCATTGGCCTCCGTCACTGGAGTTTTGGTGGAGTTGAGTGCATGAGTAAAAGCTGTTTAGAGAAAATATCTGCTGTTCGCGAAGCTCGCGGTGCTGCATTCGCCGTACTACTCGACCCGGACAAACTTCCGTTCGATCAGATGAAAGAACGCGTTCAATCCTGTGAGAATGCATCGGCTGATTTTTTCTTTGTCGGCGGCTCTCTTGTGCATTCTGCCGACACGGATGTATTCGTATCTGAACTTCAAAAGTACGCATCCATTCCTGTAATCGGATTCCCAGGCTCTGTATCGCAGATATCTGGATCGCTCGACGCCGTCTTGTACCTATCCGTCGTGAGCGGCCGAAATCCTGACTTCCTATTTGGCCGGCATCTTTATGTGGCTCCTGTAATACGAAGACTGGGCCTAGAATCTATCTCGACCGCATACATGCTTGTCGAGTCGGGCCGACTGACAGCTGCCCAGTACGTCAACCAGTCACTCCCACTGCCTCGCGACAAACCTGAAATCGCACAAGCAACGGCAATGGCCGCTGAAATGATGGGCATGAAACTCATGTACTTGGACTGCGGCTCCGGCGCCTCAGAATCCGTACCTACTAGCCTAATATCTGCTATTCATGGCACCTGCAAGGCCCCAATTATTGTGGGTGGCGGCCTCCGCTCACCTGAATCGGTTTCCGAGCGTGTGAATGCAGGCGCTTCTGTTATTGTTGTGGGCAATGCTATCGAAGAAACAGCCGACGGCTCTTTCATCAGAGAGATGGCTGCCGCAGCGCACACAAAAGAGTAGAGCTAGTTCAGAACGGCCATCTTCCACGTAATTTGACCGTTCTCTAATTGTCGTTCGCCACAATCCTACCTACATTTGCGGCCCCCGATCGGAGAGGTGCCGGAGTGGTCGAACGGGGCGGTCTCGAAAACCGTTGTGCGCGCAAGCGTACCGAGGGTTCGAATCCCTCCCTCTCCGCAACCAAAAAGCCCTGCTCACGAACGAAGTGAGTAGGGCATTTTTTGTTTGGACTCGTCAAGCTCGCTTGAAAGAGGACAAATAAAAAAGACCGTATGCCGCGAAGCGGAAGGCGGGGTATGCTTTGGTGAGGAGAGCCAAGGCTAACGGCGAGCGAAGCGAGCCGTAATTCCCTCCCTCTGATAAGGAATCGACAGCCTGTTGCGTGATATACCGCCCCTTCTAGAACCGATTGCCCGTGTGATATACCGCGTCGCCAATGGATATTGAAGTGTCAATTGCCGCTCGGTGATATGCCGCGACAATGTGAATATGGCTCGATTCGATTTTGGCTATCTTAATGTAACATTAGCAGTTACATTACATTCCCGCGCGGAGTTATTGCCAGATAAAATTTAGGCTGATCCGCATAAGACATGTTATACACACAGGACCGAATCCGTCGTGACTCCATTTGACTTCATCGCAGTAGCCTTGTCAATCATCCTGGGACTTGGCATTACGCATTTGCTTTCGTCAGCAGTTCGTATTGTGATCGCCCGAAAACGTGTTCGTTTGGATTGGATACCGTTCACTTGGGCTTTTTGCATTTTCGCCTTGCACCTTCAGTACTGGTGGGCCATTTACGAGCTCAACACCATCCATACAGAGTGGACGCTGGGCTTTTTTCTCTCATTCATTGCGGCTGCCGTCCTACTTTACGTTGCAGCCCACTTCATTCTGTCGGACCACGGTGAGAATGTCACAGACATGAGGGACGTTTTTCAAGAGCACGGGAAGTATGCTCTTTTGCTGCTCTCAGTGTACGTTGGGTGTGGATTTGTCATTAACTGGGTCTATTTCAACAACTTTCCATTCCAACTAGCCAACATTGTGATGTGGTTGCTGCTCGTGTTACCAATTGTGGCATTCTTTAAGAGCGACAGGAGGACAGTTGTTATCCTAACAGTTCTCTACTTTTTATTAGCTCAATACACGAATTACGCTAATTCACCATTGTCGTATTAGTACTAGCTGTGTGTATAACAAGCGCATGTTGCGGACTCGCACGACTGGCTGAGGTGGTTGGAATCGATTACTTTCTGTGAGGTGAGTGAACAGCTCGCCGCAAATCCGCCAGCCGTTATGCAGCATTTGGAATGAAGAGATTTGTAATCGTCATTTTGTTGTGGTGTGTTTTTGGATGCGACCAGTCGGTTGTAGACGGTGAATTGGATGGAAATACATCGGGCGTCCCAGGTGATTCGTCAATCACAAGACCCCCAATTGGTCCAGACTCAACCAGTCTGGAAGCCAGAATAGATTCCGTTCATTTCTTTGAAAATATTCCTGACGTGGGTGTCAAAACTGTGCAGATCGACTCTGTCGGTACCATCTCGGCACGAGTATTTGCGTATGACATACCAGGCAGTGTCCGTCGTACATGGCTGGATTCTACGCTGACTCATTTCAGACCGGAGTTCCTAACGTGGATGCCGACAACACTGACTTATAGCAATTGCGATGAGCACCGATACCACCTTAAATTGTTTGAAAGCGACTCTCTGATTGTGGAAAGACATGCGTTGGTTTGTCGCGACGTCGCAAACTATCAATCTCAGGTGTTAACAGTACTTGCTGGGTTCGATTCACTCTCTGCAATTCGGGATCGAGTTACAACAAGTTATTTTGAAAGAGGCTGTCATCTTTTCAATGGAGACAACTGCTAAATGCTGCATAACAAGCGCATGTTGCGGGCTCGCTGTTAGTTGAACTGCTTTTAGGAATATCGAGATACTCGATCTTCAGTTAGCGTTGAAGGGAAGGGCATGTATCTCGAAAAATGCTCAAGACTTTCCCTCGGATCGACTACATTTCTGTTAGTGTGGCGAATGCTCGCCGCAAATCCGCCAGCCGTTATGTTGCTCTGCTAGGACGGGAGGTGGCAATAACGTCTTTTGTTGAATCGTTGAGTTCTGTGTAACCAACCGATCGACTTTTCAGAAGATGTTCAAAATACTCCTAAGCTTTGCAGCCAGCCTCATAATAGGACTGTCGCCTGTTCAAGCACAATCGATTTACTCTGCATCGGAAACCGGAAGGCAGATTCCCAGAATGCCCTATGTGGAGTATGAAACGCTTGATCGCTTTGATCGCTTAATTCGATTCTATCTTTCCGAAACTTTGTCCGAAGAATCGGAGCTACCTCTGGTGGTCTATGTTCAGGGCTCATCAACTGGGTCTCAATTTCTACTCAGGAACGAGCGAATGTCTGGAAATAACGGACACCTGAGCGTTTCCGATGTGGTCAGAGGAAGGGCGCGGCTGCTAATTGTTGAAAAACCCGGAGTTGAGTATTTGGACAATCCTCCTGGTGGAAGTGCAGCGCAAGCATCTTCAAGTTTTAGGCAAGAGCACACACTAGATAGGTGGACGGAGGCTGTAGTTGCCGCGATCAAAGCATCTTTGAGACTGCCAGATATTCAGCCTGAGCGTGTGTTGGTGGCAGGGCATTCTGAAGGAGGCATCGTTGCTGCAAATGTTGCTCGAAATTTAGAAAGTGTCTCTCACATTGCACTCTTGGCGGGAGGCGGGCCCACACAACTGTTCAGCATCATAGAGTTGGCACGACAAGGCCAGTTTTTCGGTCACATTTCGGAAGACCCAGATGAGAGAGTCGACTATGTCCTAGACTCTTGGCAGCGCATCTCAGATTCACCATATGAGGCTGACAGTATATTTTTTGGTCATTCGTTCAAGAGGTGGCACTCTTTTCTATCATCCTCGCCAATTGAACTGCTGTCTTCGAGCGAAGACCGAATCTTTGTGGCACAGGGCACTGCTGACGTCGCTGTTCCGGTATCTTCATTCGACATGTTGTGTGCTCAGCTTATTTCACAGGGGTTAGCTCCTGAGTGCCTAAGGATGGATGGAGCAGACCACAGCTTTCGAGATGTGAACACATCAGAAGACCGATGGACTGAAGTCTGGAGTGTAATTGTGGACTGGTTTTTGGAGTAGCAAGAGTCGTTCGCAACATAACAAGCGCATGTTGCGGGCTCGCATGACTGGCTGACATGGTCTGAAACGATTACTTTCTGATAGGTGAGTGAGTTGCTCGCCGCAAATCCGCCAGCCGTTATCCCGACTTGGGACCGGGATTGGCCTTGAGGATTTCTTTGGCGACCACTAGCCTGATGGCAAAAGTATTCAGTGGTAATTTGAAAAATCTTTATCTCGTTCTCGCTTCCATCTTACTCGTTACAGGATGTGATTCAACCATAGAATATGGTTCGAATCAATTTTCCTTGAGCACCGACAAGCACACATACCAGAGCGGGAAATCGGTGTCACTGACACTGAAGAACCAATCTAGAAGATCGATTACAATTCACCCGAACCTTTGTGGAAATGTGCTCCAGCTAAAAACTGAACAAGGATGGCAACCTGAGTTCCACGAAGGTAATTGCACACTGATTGCGATGGATCTTAGATCCGGAAGGGAGATTGTTATCGAGCGCGATCTTGAAGACTCGAAACCGGGTGAATATCGACTGAAGTATTCGTTCACAGCTTGGGAGCACACAAGTACAGACCAATTTGTTGTGTTCACCGAACGATTTACGATCGAATAGTTTACAAGTCGGGATAACAAGCGCATGTTGCGGGCTCGCCGGAGTGTGTTTTGCTTCTAGGAATATCAAATTGCTCGATCCTCAGGTAGAAGTACGGGATTATGCGTGTACAACGTGAGAACTCGCAACACTTTCCCTCGGATCGACTACATTTCTGACAGTGCGGTGAAATACTCGCCGCAAATCCGCCAGCCGTTATACCGCCCACTTTCCTTGTTTTGCGAAATGAGTAGATTTTTACTTTTGACAGTTTGTTTTGGACTGTTGGGCAACCTGGCAGACCAATCCGCAAATGCCCAGAACTATCCGCCCCAGATTGCTGAATCCCGCGTTGAGGTTTACAAGTCGGTTGATGATGTAAATCTTTCCTTATGGATTTTAAGACCTACTCCAGATTTTGAAGGCCCAAGACCGGCAGTCGTTTTCTACTTTGGTGGAGGTTGGGTTCAGGGTACACCTGCTCATTTTGAACGTCAGGCTCGGGCCTTGCAAGAACTAGGTTTAGTTACAATCTTGGTGGATTATCGTGTTAAAAATCGACATGGAACGATGATTGAAGACGCGGTTCAGGATGCTGGCGATGCTCTTCGATGGGTTAGAAAAAACGCAAGCGATTTGGATATCGATTCCCGTCGTATCGCCGCAGCCGGCGGATCGGCAGGAGGACACCTCGCCGCAGCCATTGCGACCTTACCACTTCAATCAGAAGCATCTGTCTCGGTGCAACCCAATGCATTGTTTCTTTTCAACCCCGTGCTCGTTCTAGCTCTTGAACCAGGCCTACTAGACAACAATGAACGGCTTTCCGAACGATCAAACGGTGCTCTCCGCGACGTTTCTCCATATCATCATGTGGACAACGGTATGCCTCCAACGTGGATCTTTCATGGGGCAAACGACAATGTGGTCTCGGTCAAAACAGCGGAGGCGTTCTGCGCTTTGTTGAAGGGAAATGGTGATCAATGCAATCTGGTTCAGTATGAAGGCGCCGAGCATGGATTCTTCAATCAAGAGCCTCACTTTTCCAGCACCCTGAACGAAATGATCGAGGGATTGAAATCGTTGGACTGGATTTAGTCTATTGGGCGGTATAACAAGCGCATGTTGCGGGCTCGCACGACTGGCTGAGACGGTTGGAAACGATTACTTTCTGGTAGGTGAGTGAACTGCTCGCCGCAAATCCGCCAGCCGTTATAGTGCAAATCGAATTGAGCAATGGCGTTTTCAATTTCAAATGGGTGGGATGTTGCACATCACCATGTTCACGAGGGAATCAAGCACATAGGAAATGCTTGCAGCATCAACCTCACTGCATCCAGTAAGTATTCGGATTGGGAGAGTGCTTTGGAGTGGCCTAGCTTATTGGCAGCCTCAATGGATGTTCGACAATATTCCGTTGAGGAGCACAAACAATGTTTAAAAGCCGTTGTGCTCTTTCAGGCTGGCATGGAGGCATGGATAAGTTGGGCGTATTCAAGACCCCAACTTTCGGGTAAATCTCTCCCCCGTAACTTTGTTGACAAGTGGACGGAGGCGCTCGATCATTTCTCGACGACCCATGACTTTTCGGGATATGCCGACTTCTACAGACAAGTCAGAAATCCGATTGTTCATCCAACGTCTGAAGCTGATGTTTTGAGTATCGCTGCGATATGGAGCGATGTTGTACACAAAGGGCTGAAGCAAGGTTGGGGCGCCATGGAGGCATTAAGTTCAAATTTGGCGCAGCCATTTGATAGAAACTCGTGGTCGACGATGTGCGGAATTCACCATGTGCCGCCTTCATTGGATTCAGACGCTCTTATCAACCTCCACGAACTTGAGAGATCCATGCGTGCCAAACACCTTTCAGGAGCAAGAGGCGAATTACAGAATGATTGATTTGCACTATAACAAGCGCATGTTGCGGGCTCGCACGACTGGCTGAGTTGATTGGAAACGGTTACTTTCTGATAGGTGAGCGTACGCTCGCCGCAAATCCGCCAGCCGTTAGACTGAACCCAAATGGATGAGAAGTAATGTTGGACTGGGACATTGACGAATATGATTTCGCATCTCTTCTTGCCGCAACCCCCGCGACAAAGGGTGAGGTTCAAATGTTCGTCAAGCACGGATATGGGATCTCGGTGCCACGCAGCAACTATGAGGCGATTGTAGATCGACTTGTTCGTGACCTTGGAGAGATTGCTGCAGCTCGGGCCATATGCGAAATTGTCGTCACCACGGCCAAGCCTAGATTGCTCAGCCTCATTGAGTTGAGTGCAAAGGGCAAGGAGATTGAGCTTCGTTACAACGAAGCCAAAATTGTGGACCTCGTGTTTTACGGAGATGGTTCTCCAACCATGGAAGGTGAGGTTGTTGTAAAACACTGGAAAGCTAGCCAGAGGAAGAAAAGGAAGTCGAAAGTGGAGCGTGACTCATCTCCTTCTTCGGCGTATGTCGAACAGCCTGCTCCCGTGAGCATAAAGCCGACATTCAGCTTGCAAACCCACGTGAAATTTCCGGACCTTGATCCAAATATGGCCTCAGTATCTCCCAACAGCGCAGAAACTGGAGAGGGATGGAGGTTAGAGCCAGTCCAAGCATCTACAGCCACATTTTTAAAGAGCAAGACTAATTGGCTGGAGGTAGACCTGGAAGACTATCTCATTGCAAACTGGAATCGAATAGACTTTGGACTAGGATATCCCATAAAGCTGGTTGGTAGGCAGGTCAGTCTCAAGGGCACGCGTGAAAAAGTGGATTTGCTTGCAGTCGGCCCGAATGACAGTTGGATCGCTATTGAACTGAAGATCGTCACTGCCTCCGGAAGAGATTTTACTCAGTTGCAGAGTTACGTCGCAGACCTCTTATTTCAAGGCATCGCTAAAAGCAAAGTATTTGGATTGCTGGTTGCTCCCGGATTTGAGGAGAAAGTTCTCAACGCCGCTGCACTCCACCCCAATATCACCCTTTTGAGATTTCTGTCTGGTTGATTTGGGTCAGTCTAACAAGCGCATGTTGCGGGCTCGCACTACTGGCTGAGCTGGTCTGAAACGATTACTTTCTGGAAGGGGAGCGAATGCTCGCCGCAAATCCGCCAGCCGTTATGAGTCGGGGGTACAGTCGTGTCTGACATGCGAAGTTTTGTGATTGGAGATTAAACACCGTTTCTTTCCCTACCCAATCCTCTCTATCATGGTAGGCAAGACGTTATCCCACTATAAGATCATTTCCGAACTCGGCCGAGGCGGAATGGGTGTGGTATACAAAGCCGAGGACACTAAGCTCGACCGCATCGTAGCCATCAAGGTCTTGCCGGCGGCGGCTTTGTCCAGTGAGGACGACCGCGCGAGATTCTACCGCGAAGCCAAAGCTGCCGCCGCCCTGAACCACCCCCACATTGCGGCCATTCATCAGATTGACGAAGCCGTGCCAGAAGGCGAGCCCAGCGACGAACTGCGTCCCTTTATCGCGATGGAGTACATCGAAGGCGGCACGCTCGAAGCCCGCATCAAAGATGGACCATTCAAGCTCGAAGAAGCCGTGCGCATCGCGACCCAGGTGGCCGACGCCCTGAAAGCGGCCCACGCCAAGGACATCGTGCACCGCGACATCAAGTCAGCAAACATCATGCTGACTGAAGACGGGCAGGCCAAGGTGCTGGATTTTGGTTTGGCTCAGACAGCTGCATCCACCAAGCTCACTCGGATGGGTTCAACACTCGGTACAGTCGCCTACATGAGCCCCGAACAGGCGCGGGGAGAAGTGGTCGATGCACGAACCGACATCTGGGCGCTGGGTGTGACGCTCTACGAAATGGTAGCTGGAGCGCATCCTTTCGGGGGTGATTACGAGCAAGCCGTCGTCTATTCCATCTTGAATGAAGATCCCCATCCCCTGACGGCCATACGGACGGGCGTACCCATGGGTCTGGAGTGGATAATCAACAAGATGCTGGCGAAAAAGGCAGAGCATCGGTATCAATCGTCGACTGAAGTGATCGTCGATCTGGCGACGGTTGATTTGTCTGGCGTAGGACTTTCAAGAGTCTCTTCGGCATCTACTACAGTAGCCACAGGCGCAGCTTCATTTCACCCGACGTCTCCCTCAAAGGGTTCATTGGTTGAATCAGCCAGGCAAGCCTGGATTCCGCTCATCATTATCGCATTGATCGCTTCTGGAATCGGATATGTTGCTTCCTCCAGTCTGAATCCCCAAGAAAGACCGATCGCTCGAACTCTTCCGCTCTCGATACCAGCGATCAAACGAATTGAAGACCCAACACTTTCCCCGGATGGTACGCGTATCGCGTTTCAGGGGGCAGATTCTTCAGGAAGAGCCGGCATTTTTGAGTACGAATTGACTGGCGATCATGACCTGATCCATTATCCGGGGTCGCAATCAGGATCCGAACCTGCATATTCCCCGGACGGCAGATTTCTCACCTATCAAGGCGATGAAGAAGGACTTCCAGTTCATGCTGTGCCTGGCGGAGCTCAACGACTGATCCTCACAGGCAGTTATTTTTACGGCCCAAAATGGACCTCTAATGAACGGATCGTTGTTCAACAAAGGCCAAATCTGGGTAGCTGGATCGATAACGATTACAGTAGTTCCGTTCTGGATCGTCCCATCATTTCGGTAGATGTGTCGGACGGGAATTTTGAAATACTCAGCGTTCCTGACTCTTCTCGTGGACACGGATCAATGATTCTTACATCCGTAAGTTGGGATAAGAGATATGGACTGGTCCATCTTTTTCCGATATCAGACGAAGGTGTAGGCGACCTGGCGTTGCTCGATTTACAGAGTGGTGAGTACGAGGTCATCAAAACAGGAGCTGCCTATGGGTACTTTCTTGGGAAAAGATACATCGTCTACACCCAGAGCTCTTCGAGTTCCATCCTGGATCCGGGAGCTATCGTTGTTCAAGAGTTCGATTGGTCAAGCAGGAGCTTGACCGGTTCATTTGTGCAGTTGATCGAACGGTCACCTGGATTTGCAATCGAGGTATCCGATGATGGTTCTTTGTTGCATTCTCAAGTTGTAGCAGATCTAAGTACGTTTGATATCATGAGAGGAACTCCGGAAGGAGGAGAGATGGTTCTCGTCCGAAGGGTGCCATCACTGACCCGGCCTGTCACCTCTCCTGACGGCAGCATGATTGCAAAATTGGAGGGCGGTGGATTTGTAGGACCGTTCAACGAAATCAAAGTGTATTCCGCAGATGGAATATTAGACATCTCCGTCGTCTCTGAAGACACTTTATTAAGCCCCGCCTGGTCACACGACGGGTCAACGATTTATTACGGCGTGCAGTCCGATGGGGGAGCGTCGATCAAAAGCCGCCCCGTAAATCTTTCCCGGGCAGCTCGAGTGGAAATGGAAGACGCATGGTATCCCGAAATATCGCCTGATGGCGAACACCTTGCATTCAGCCGCATGTCGTCGTTGGGGCAACCGATCGGCCTATATGTCAAAGATCTACGTACCCAAGACATCGTGGCTCTTGATTCAACTTCTGTCATTGACGAGAAATCGTTTTCACCAGATGCTCGTTACATCGCATATCACACTGAGGACGGCCCTTCATCCCGTGTCGTGGTGCGTTCACTCGATGGCTCCTTCACTCAAATTCTGGTTGATGGGAAAGGGCCGCAGTGGGCGCCCACAGACGACTATATCTACTTTCGATCACCCACACCGGCCAATTATTTTCGGCGCATCGCCATCTCTACCGATCCCATTTTCAGTCCGACAGGCAACCCAGAGACATTACTTACATCTTCCTGGGGCTCTTTTTGGCATATCGATTTCGCGAACAACCTGGTGTACGAAGTTCCGGCGACCAAGATTGACCTGAAGGGGCCGGACGCTGTTCTGAATCTCACACTGAACCTCGAGCAACTAGTAGATGAGATGTTCGAATGACCAGAAATATCAGGTCTCAAGAGTTGATTGAAGAAAATCGATGGTTATTCGCGAAAGCAAGATTTTGCTTCCTGCCTTAGGAAACCCGACTCATAACAAGCGCATGTTGCGGGCTCGCACGACTGGCTGAGTCGGTTGGAATCGATTACTTTCTGGAAGGTGGGTGAACTGCTCGCCGCAAATCCGCCAGCCGTTATCCACACCCGTGTCTCCAATATCGGTGTCTTCCTTTGGCAGGGCATGCTTTGAGAGAAGTGCTTGAGAACGACCGTGGACACAAGTCGTACGCGTTGAGAAACATTGTCTTCGAATAATCCTCAACGGCTAATTCTTCCTGGTAGGAGCAAGCTCTTCGAGCTTCGTAAACCAATTGGTTTCAAGCACGAGTCCTGGAGTTCCTTTTACTCCTGTAGAAACGAGAACCCGGCCAGCTATTGGATCGACGTCAAAATCCTGAAACAGGTCGAATGAGCCCAAGACGGTTTCTTCCGTGAGCGAAATTCCAGCCTCCATGCTCAACGTGATCTTACGAAGCTCAGTTTTGGTACCAATTCTAATACTATAAACGATTGTGCTGTTGTCACCCCATTGAAACTGACTGACACTATCAGCTAGAGCAACATTCTCATCTCCTCGGTCAGTTTCGGCAACATTCAGCGTCCTGTTCGAATCTAGGTTTATCCACGAGATGTAGGCGTCATCGCGGGAAAACCGTGGCCTGAGTGCTCTCCCAACGGTAAACAAGCTGTCGTTATCGCTCTGAAAATTGATAAACATGAGAGCTTCGGAGTCACGATCATATGCAATTAGACCAGATCCGTCTTTTCTAATGTGAATCCCATAGGCGGCGAGGCTCGATTTCAGCGAATAAATGGTATCGGGCGGGGTGTTTCGATCCAGTGTGTTCTTGATAATATCTCTTTTCCCATTCGTCTCTTCTGTCAAAAGCGTGTATGCAACGGCATCATTTGTAAGTCGAAAGCGAACTGGTGGATTGTCGCCCACAATTGTTGTCAGCTCTGCTCCGTCTGACCCGAATATTTGTATTTCATCGAGCCGTGTCGACAGATTCGTAGCCAACCAACCGATGTATTTCCCGTCGTCCGATATTCTGATCACCTTGCCCGAGTTTTCAATTGTTTTCCAGGCCATATTCTCAGACTCCAACCATCTCAACTCGGATTTTACTATCCAGTATCCGTCGGTATTACTAAATTTTACAAACAGGCCGTTTTGATCGATACTCCAGCTCGAGAAGGCAAGTCCTTCTTCAAGCGTTCGTGCGACGTTGTACGTGCTCATCGTTGCTAGATCAAACGGCTGAGCAACCAGATCTGTATTTACTCCTTTGTTGTATACAAGGTGCCCGGATTGGAGATAGCGCGGGACGGATGCCGCGGTCTCAATAATGTCCATCGTTCCGTCACTCAGGTCGACCCAAGCAATAGCAGCATTCTCATTGCTGTCTCCCAGATTATACACTGTCGCCAACAGCCGGTCGGTTATCGGTAGGTGATGGATGTCATCGAAATAAAGATAGCCTAGACTGCTGTCCATCGTTACTGCGAGTTCGGGCTCGGAGTTATCGTTTAATTGTTTGACATAAATTTCTTTGCCAGCCGAGAAAGCAATTCTTTCTGTATCGAGATAGAGCGGATGAATTACTAAACCCTGAGCGAGCTCCAGGTCTGCTTCAAATACCAACGAGTTCAGTTCGGTAGTTTCAAGTGCTATTTCTCTGAATTCGAGACGATTGGTTACAAACAATAACTTTCTTTCATCGGGCGAAAAATCGGCTTTACCTAAGTGGCTGGCGTCGAGCGCAACTCTTCTTTCCCGTTTACTCTTCAAGTTGTATATGATGAGTTCCGGCTCGCTGCCGCTGCGAGTCATGTGGGCAACGTATTCTCCATTTGGCGAAAGATGGAGCCAACCATGCGAATCGCTGTCGGGAAGTAATGCATCAAACGAAATCGGGGCTCCTTGCGCTGGAATAGGAATAGAGGGTTCCTGAGCGAAAAGCCAGATCGCGACAGTTACTGCGACAAGTGCAACGCCTAAAAGAGAGTAGAATTGTCGGCGTGTGGGGAATGAATTTGTCGAACGTGACTTCACAATTGTTGGCTTACTACTTCTCACTGATAAGTCATGCGATACATGTGACGATGTATTCTGCGACAGATCAACATTCCGCAAGTCGACCAATAGGTCCGTTGCCGTTTGGTAGCGATCCGCCGGGGACTTCGCCAGACACTTCGAAACAATCCATTCGAGGCCCATGGGCACACCCGTTCGGAGGGCAGTAAGCGGCTCCGGGTCTTGGTTAAGAATTTCGTAGAGAACTGCTTGTTCGTAGTCTCCTGGGAATGGAGAGCGACCTGCGATCATCTCATACAAGACAACTCCGAGTGACCATAAATCCGCACGACCATCTACTTCCTCCCCCCTCGCCTGCTCTGGACTCATGTAGGCGACCGTTCCCAGCGTAGATCCCAAGCGCGTCAGTTTTGTTGACTGGGCCGTTTGAGCAAGCCCAAAGTCCAATACCTTCGCATCACCCTTCGCGGTCATCATCACATTCTGCGTTTTGATGTCCCGGTGTACGATGTTTTTTTCGTGGGCGGCGTCGAGAGCTTGAGCAACCTGAGAAGCTATCAGAACCGCTTCCTTCAATTTGAATGGGCCACGCTTTACTTGTTCATCAAGCGTCTCGCCACTAATGAATTCCATGGCGATGAAAGGGCGAAGGTCGTCGTCTTTAGAGCCCTCTGGGACCGCCTCATCAATCTCGTAGACGGTTGCGATATTGGGATGACTGAGCGAGGCCGCTGCGCGAGCTTCACGGTAGAACCTCGCCCGGTCGTCTTTATTCGCAAGAGCCGCCGCGGGAAGCACTTTGATTGCAACCGAGCGATGGAGTTTGGAGTCCTCGGCCTTATAGACGATTCCCATGCCTCCACGGCCCAGTTCATCCTGAATCGTGTAGTGTGATAAGGTTTTACCGACCATTGAGCTCTGGGATAAGCGAAGCCGAAAGAAAAGCACCTTTACCCTTAATAACAAAAGTGTCGTATTGATAACGGTTCGGGTGTCGAAACCAAGGTGTGGATAACAAGCGCATGCTACGGACTCGCTTGGGCTACCCAAGCCGATCTGAAACAGTTACTTTCTGACAGCTGCGAGAACTGCTCGCCGTAGATCCACGAACCGTTATCCCGCACGGCAGCAGATGATATTGACCAAACCGAAGGACAACGCCCATGAAATCAGTCCATGTCAGTCGAGTGATCGCCGCGCCACTCGATCTCGTTTTTCAAACAATCTCGAATCCTCTCAATTTTTGTGAGGCTGTTCCGCATATCACCAACATTGAGTTCCTTTCTGCTCAAGAGAAAGGTATCGGTACACGTTTTCGAGAGACTCGTGTCATGAAGGGTCGCGAATCAACGGTAGAACTTGAGGTTACTGAGTATGCCCAGAACGATCGAGTGAGGATGATTTCTGACGCCGGAGGAACGATATGGGACTCTGTTTTCACACTGTCGATAAACTCCGACAATGTCGAGATGAAACTGCAAATGGATATCAAACCTCACACGTTCATTGCCAAAATAATGACACCTCTTATTTGGAGAATTGTGGCTAAAGGCGTGGAAACAGATATGGATGTCATAAAAGAATATTGTGAGGCGAAGGTATAGCGTGCGGGATAACAAACGCATGTTGCGGGCTCGCTGTTGCCGGGTCTGCTTTCAGGATGATTAGCTATCTCGATCCTCAGTTAGCGTTGAAGGGAAGGGCATGTATCTCGGAAAATGGTCAACACTTTCCATCGGATCGATTAGCTTTCTGTATGTGCGGTGAAAGCTCGCCGCAAATCCGCCAGCCGTTATACACACCCATTCAAATGGATCTACTCGCAATTGTCTGCATGCGTCATCCCGCGAACCGATACTTAGTTGTTCCACGACAGCGATAGTTTCACGGGATCAATTCTGGCTCCTCACGTAATCGTCTACATTTTCCCACAACCAGAGGACGGTATAGTCCTTCATCTGGGTGTTGTTCAGTATGATGTATTCCGTGTCCGTGTCGACGATAATACCGGCACCGTCGGCGCTCCCTTTTCCATGGATTTCCTCCTTACCGCCGGTAACTTCAAATCCTCCAGATGAGCGATACGGAATTCGAAAAGAAGATTCAGAATCGATACCGAGCAGATAATCTCTTGAATTGCTCCAAGATCGGATATCACTCTCGGGATCCAGAAATACAATCTCGCTACTGCTCAAGTCAACCACTGCCCTGCCTTCGTCCACGGCTACTAAGGCGAAGTTTTCATCACGCGAGAACGGGTCGAATACGATATCAGCCGTCTGATCGAGAATTATTGACTCATCTCCGGAGGAGTTGTCGATTAGCACTAGTCCCGTGGTGCCAGGAGATGTCTCCTGCCTGACCAATGTGTACCGGCCGGATTTTGATACCGCTTTTCGAAGGATATCGGCGTTGGTCTCGCTCAATTCAGGTGTCATTCCTTGTTCCAACGAGGACTCCATCCAAATGCCTTGTGTGCCTTCAATTATTCTATAGCTGAGATCTGCTCCTCTGTTCATAAAATGGGGCTTCCCCTTAATTCCAGGCGAAGAATCCACAATCATGACCGGTGAGAATTCTGAAGAGCCCACGCCAAATGCCGGTGACAGATTCAATACGAAAATGGATTGATTTGCCAACGATCCGTCTTGAGTCACAATGCCAGCAAATTGTCGAGTTTCCGGATTGAATGAACTGATATCCCGGAAGTAGTCCTGCGCTATAATTGTGGAAGAGACTGCGGCGGTTCGTTTATCGACAATGTCTGCTCCAATAGTTAACGCAACTGATTCTATTTCCACCAGACGTCCTGAGTGGGACATGGCATAATTGAAATATGCCAGCTGGTCAGCGAGCAGCACTGGTTCACCTTCTGGCTGCAGCGAGGCCTTGTCGAACATTTGACCAAACATCTGCTCACCTTCCCTGTTTTGGTAAGCAATCACATCATCTGCAATGAAAAAACCATTGATGCCCTCATTGACCAGCAACGATGATGTTTCGTTCGGCCAATCATAGACGTAAAGTTGACTTGGCGTCCCGTCATAATATTCCAACCCATAAATCATGAATCGGCCTTCTGCTAGTTGCCCGATAACGACGATATTTGCGTCATCAGGATTAACGATTCCCTCCAGAAGCGTCATTTCGGTTATTTGTTGATCCTTCAAAATGCCCTTGTACAACTGCCTATCATGCCAAAGCAGCAGTGAATTCGAATCCAGCCACGTCATGACAAAGAGGGAATCAGAAAGCACAGTGGATCGCCCTGTGGGCAGGGGCATGATGGACAGTTCATCGACGTTTTCGTACGCCATGGAATGTCCTTCTGGATGGATTACAAAGGGATATCCTTGTCCGTCCCAAGGCTGAACCTCAGAGACTAAATCCAGCATTCCACTGAAAAGATCGAATCTGTAAATTCCGTACACATCATTCCTGCGGCCCCGCATGTAGACTGCTGAACCGTCTTCGGATATTGCGGGCCATACCGCACCGGTGAAATTTGCTATATGAATAGGGGTCTTTTTCAAAACTCCCGGTTCGTGGCCTGACGGTTGAAGCGTCCACAAAGAAATGACCGCTCCGACCAACACCACGACTGCCACCACCCATCCCAACGAATTTAGTCTGCTGGAAGGCATCGGAGCTGCGATTCTAGAAACGGATATTCGCCCGGAGGGGGTCTCAAGTCTGGAAGTAATCAAGGCGATGTTCTTGAGGTCCGATACGAAGTCCGACACCGAACGAAAACGTGCTTTCTTGTCCTTGAACGTTGCTTTAGCAACAATACGCTCCAACTCCATGGGCACCCCGGTCCGGATCGCCGTGAGCGGTTCGGGGTCCTCATTCAGGATCGAGTAGAGCACCGCTTGCTCGTAGTCCCCGCCAAAGGGATGGGTGCCGGCAATCATTTCGTACAGAGTCACACCGAGCGCCCAGATGTCAGTACGTGCATCAACCTCTTCACCGCGTGCCTGCTCGGGGCTCATGTAGGCCACGGTGCCCAGCGTTGACCCCATGCGGGTAAGCTTTGTGGATTGCGCAGTCAGCGCCAATCCAAAGTCCAGCACCTTGGCATCGCCCTTCTTAGTGAGCATCACGTTCTGCGCTTTGATGTCGCGATGCACGATGCCCTCTTCATGGGCGGCCTCCAGTGCCTGACCAATTTGGGAGGCGATGCGGATCGATTCCTCAAGCTTCATCGGGCCTTTTGCAATCACGCTGGACAGCGCTTCGCCGTCGATGAATTCCATCGCGATGAAGGGCGAAGGCTCGGTGCCATGGGGCGCATCGCTCGGGGCGGCTTCATCGATCTCGAAGACAGATGCAATGTGCGGATGGTGCAGCTTGGCAGCTGCCTTGGCCTCGCGGTAAAACCGCACCCGGTCGTCTTCACTTGCCAGCGCAGCGCTCGGCAGGACCTTGATGGCTACCGTCCGGTCGAGCTTCGTGTCTTCGGCCTTGTACACGATACCCATCCCGCCGCGGCCGAGCTCTTCGAGGATCCGATAATGTGATAAGGTGCTGCCGACCATGGTATCTGGGGATAACGATCAGTCAATTGAATTAAAATTGGTATCAATCAATGTACAATAATCATTGAAATAAGTCGGTTGTGCTGATTTCCGCAGAGGAAGGGTGTGTATAACAAGCGCATGTTGCGGACTCGCACGACTGGCTGAGTCGGTTGGAAACGATTACTTTCTTTCAGGTGGGTGAACTGCTCGCCGCAAATCCGCCAGCCGTTATGTGCACTTGGGATTTATCCTCTTCCATATTGACCTGAATCATCGGAGGTATTGTCAGACATGGTTTTTAGACGACAAAAAATGAGCATTGTAACGCTGGCCATTGTTTGGGCCGGAATGCTGGTCGGTGTTGGTGGGTTTCTGATCTTTCTCAGCACTCGGGCCTTCGTCACTACTCCTTGGGTGGGGATCTTGTCATCTCTGGGCGGAGCATTGTTGGCGGTGGGCCTAGTATCTGTGTTCATGGAAGTTCGAACTCATGTCGGTCTATTTGAGGCGTTCTCGCTGTTTGGAGATCACAAAAGTCTCGGAATCCTTCGGATATTTATGGGCACGAAAGATGATGACTACATCCAAGCAGTCAGACAGGCAAGAGGTAATTCTCGGAGTATTAAGATTTTGACATTAATCGGGGGAGAGTGGGTCGCGAAAGACGAATATCTTCAGCAAACTAAGGACATGATTGACAGGTGCAACGAGTTTGTTTTGCTCGTCACAAATACATCATCTGAAGGGTTCTGGCATCAGTATCGCTATTTTGAGCCGCTGCGAGACATGGACGTTCGTGGCCTTACTCAACGATCTGAAATAAGTGCAAGACATGCAGAGTTGAAAAATCATGTGGCCCAAATGGGTGTGCCAGAAAAAAAATACGTTGGTCAGTACAATGCAAAGACTGTGTATAAGTTAGAGTTTTACGACAATCGTCTCTTCGTCCATTTCTATGGACGTGAATCGAGAGGTGTCTACTCCCCAGTTATGTTAGTCGAAAAGAGGAGCGGGGATAGTTTGTGGAAGTATTTCGAAGCTCAGTTTGATTCGTACAAGAAGGATGCGAAGTACCACGATGATACCGGCCTTTCAATTCCAGACGACCGGGAATTCACTGAGTACGTACGTGCAAGAAATATCGATGTTAGCGGAATGAGGGAATTGTTTGCTGAGCTTTCCGCCAAGCAGCCAACACTGGATGAATCGGGTGGTTAGTAACCTCGTGCACATAACAAGCGCATGTTGCGGGCTCGCTGTTGCCGCTGGTGCTTCTACGCTTCGGATATGTCGATCTCTCTAAAGCAGAAGGGGTTGTGCAAGATTGATAGAGATCGACTAGCTTTCTGTTAGGTGAGTACACGCTCGCCGCAAATCCGCCAGCCGTTATGTGTCACGGTTATCACCATGCTGTCAGAATCATCAGGACTGTATTTCTATAGTGCTTGGCTTCAGGCCAATGCTGCCATTCTTGCGCTGTTCGGGGTTTTCATTGTCTACCGAATTCAGTCTATCAAATCTTCGATTGATGCTATTTCCGGACCTCTTTTTTCGACTCAGCAGCACGCCATCATTACTCCCCTTCAAGTCCAGCGATTTAATTCTGCTGGGTTAGAAGGAAAGGAAAAGATGCTGTCTTCAATTGATATCTCGATGGAGCCACCTTTCAAAAGGTGGATTCAGTTGGTTCGTGAACTTCAGCGCGCTAAAAAAACGGTTAGGTATCCCACAATCCTTCTGACCGTCGGAATCGGCGTTGACACTTTTGGATTACTATCCGCTTCTTGGATCCACGATCAATTGCCTGCATATGAGATTGGGATCTTGGCTTCGTTTGCAGCCATGCATGTCGGATTTCTGATTTTGGTCGTTAGGCAAATATTGAAGCTTTCCTCTCAAGGGTAGGTGTGACACATAACAAGCGCATGTTGCGGGCTCGCTCATCTGCTTGAAGCTTCGGGAGAAGGAGACTAGTCGATCCTCTCATCAGGAAGAAGAGAGGAGATCTTTTAAGTCGGATCGACTACATTTCTGACAGGTGAGCATGGCTCGCCGCAAATCCGCCAGCCGTTATGCGCACATACGACTATATGTCATCATGGCCGGGCGGAGTCGTCTCCTTCACTCCAACCTTGAAGCGAACTTCTGCCACCACTCAATAACCGTATCCGTCCCGGAGGCAATTTCATTCAAGGTGTACAGTGATTCTCCTCGTGGACTGAAAACAACCGGTGGTCCGGTGGCACCGTCGACGGCGTCGAACCTGGCCACGATCTCTGGATCGCCGACAAGATGGAATCCACCTTCGAGTGAGTACGGTGTCTTGACCACGTTCTGATTCGAATCCGTCCCATAGAGGAAGCTCTCTGTTTCATCAAACCACACATCCCTTATGTTTACCGGGGTCAAATCGCCTGTTTCCAGATTGATGATCGTGGATTGACCGACGGCATCGTAATGATGCGCAAGCTGCTCATTCGGGGCAAATTCAAACCAAGGGCCTTGATCTCGAACTGTCTGGAATTCGTGCGATGCGGCAGTCTGGGTGTCAATGACTTCAAAGTGATAACTGTTCGTGGCAAAATCATATCGACCATAGGATTCAAAGCGGCCTGACCTGGAAACCCACTTGCCCCATGCTCCTGCTTCAAACACGGTCTCGCTGCCAACACCGTCTACGCTGAATCGTTGAATCGACACGTTCAATTCTGATTCAAATGCTCCCAGCAACACGTGCTTGCCATCACTTGAGAACTGAACACGAATAGCGCGCAGATCAACCGTGGCCAGTTCCCGGTCCTCTCCCGTGTTGAGGTCATACAAAACAAGATGAGACTCGGTCGATGACGCTGAATCTCGGACCAACGCTACGAAATACGCCCCGTCAGGACTCAAGTGAACGTTTTGCATGACGGTTGGTGCTACAAGGGGAATTTCCCTGACGAATTCGCCCGTAATGGTGTGTTGTCGAATAGTTCGATCTACCTGAGGAGGTCTTGCATAGAGAATGTCGCCGTCCTCATGGAGATTGTAACGAAGAAAATCAATCCGACCGGCAATCAATGATTCAATCAATGATTCTTCGCCAACCGGCTCCATTTTTTCCCAGTCAAACCGGCGACTGTACAACGCACCGCCATCGCTCCGGTGGTAGATCAAATGAGCGTCTGCCAGGAAACGCGCATACCTACGACCATCGAGAATCTGAGTCGACTCACCGGTTTGCCAGTCATACAGGTATTGCAGTGGAGGCGAGCCGTCCGGGAAATCAATTCCATAAATGGACTTGCCGTTCTTGAGTCCCCACATGACGACTATTGAGCCAGGAGCCCGCTCCAGGTCAAGCTGCCGCAGCCCGGTCAATTTTCCGTCGGTGATGGACGCAGCATACATTCTTCGCTGGTCGCCGGAACGCAATAACACGGTGCCGTCGGATAGCCAATCCATCGCTGCGAGCGTGTCTGACAACACAGAGGGGCGGCCACCAGGGATGCGTTTGAGATACGTGGATGGAATACCGTCGCTGGACGATTCCCAATAGACCGTGTGCGATTCGTCCGGGCTCATCATGTTGAACCAAGTTGGACCATGGTCGACGAGTAATTCAATCGACAGAGTGGTAAGGTTGTATCGGAAAATCCCGGCTCCTTTTTCAAAAGACTGGAAATAGATTTTGGTTCGGTCTTCTGAAAACTCTGGATCATATACATCCCGGAATCCAGGTATGTCGAGGGGCAAAATGCGGAATGATTCATCTGAGTCAATTGGCACGCGCGGGTCCACCCATTGCGTAAAGGCGAAAACTGATAGCGCTGTAATTAGAGCGGTGACGGGCAGTTTCCAATCAATCGACCACTTCCGCACGACGGACGGCTTCACAGTCTGATGAACCGAAGACCTGGAAAGCCGGGACGACATGGTTTCGACATTGGCCAAGTCCACCAACAGGTCCGCCATACCCTGGTAGCGCGATTTCGCATCCTTTGCCGTGCATTTCGCGACGATGCGTTCAATCTCCATGGGGACACCCGTGCGGACGGCTGTCAGGGGTTCGGGATCCTCGTTCAATATCGAGTAAACCACCGCCTGTTCGTAGTCGCCACCAAATGGATGGGTGCCCGCGATCATCTCGTACAGCGTCACGCCGAGGGCCCAGATGTCGGTGCGCTTGTCAACCTCCTCGCCGCGGGCCTGCTCCGGACTCATGTAGGCAACCGTGCCCAGTGTTGAACCCATGCGTGTCAACTTGGTCGACGCCGTAGTCTGGGCCAGGCCGAAGTCCAAGATCTTGGCGCGGCCGTCGCCGTCGAGCATCACGTTTGCAGCCTTTATGTCGCGATGTACAATCTCCTTGGCGTGTGCCGCCTTCAGGCCTTTGGCCATTTCGCTGGCGATGCGGACGGTATCATCAAGCTTCAATGGTCCTTCCTTGATGCGTCCCTCAAGTGTCTGTCCCTCCAGGAATTCCATCGCAATGAAGGGGGAGGGATCCGTGCCGTGCGGGGCATCCGATGGCACCGCCTCGTCGATTTCGTAAACAGTGGCAATGTTGGGATGGGAGAGGGCCGCGGCAGCACGGGCTTCGCGGTAGAAGCGGGCGCGGTCATCGTCGTTTGACAGGGCAGCCGCCGGCAGGATCTTGATGGCGACCGTGCGCTGCAGCTTCGTGTCCTCGGCCTTGTAGACGACGCCCATGCCGCCGCGGCCGAGCTCGGCGATGATTCGATAATGAGATAAAGAGGCTCCAACCACGAAAACAACCGATTCTGGGGTAAATGGCGTTGTGTTGCAATAGAATAGGGATTCAGAATGAATACAATCAATTTGGGAAGGAGTTGGTCGTTTCGACAGATCCGACTAGTAAGTGCGCATAACAAGCGCATGTTGCGGGCTCGCACTACTGGCTGAGATGGCCTGAAACGATTACTTTCTGTGAGGTGAGTGAACTGCTCGCCGCAAATCCGCCAGCCGTTATACTGCACGAATCGTGCAGAGACCTGGTCACTGATCTCCAGTCCCTCCAAACATTACTGTTGAACACGCTATGAGCCTAGCCATTTCTCTTTTTCGCGTTCTCTCCCTGGGTCTGATTCTATTTGTTGCGACGCCTTCTTGTTTTGCACAGTCTTCGGATATGGAAGTTAAGCTCGACTCAGTCCTTTCAGCGTGGAATGGAGCTGATCGACCTGGTATGGCAGTCGCTTATTTCGAAGACGGGAAAACAGTCATTTCTAAGGGATATGGATTGTCCAATCTTGAACATGGTATTGCATGGACAACTGACACTGTCTCCGATCTGGGGTCCGTCTCCAAGCAGTTCATCGGATTTGCGATGGTACTGCTCGAGGAAAAAGGGATGTTGAGTTTGCAGGATGATATCCGAAAACACCTTCCTGAGTTGCCCATGTTCGAGACGCCCATAACCATCGACGATCTGATATACCATCGTTCGGGATTGCGTGAAATCTATAACACGTTGGCAATGGTCAATTGGCGCTCGGGTGATGGAATCTTTCAGGAACACGCCCAAACTCTAGTTCGACATCAGACTGAACTACAGTTTCCAGCAGGTTCGCGTTACCTCTACAACAACACGGAATACATGCTACTCGCTGATATCGTGGAAGTCGTATCCGGAATGGAATTTCATGACTGGATGCGAGAAAATATATTCGAACCTCTGGATATGCTTGATACCACGATAATGGTTCGACAAGGGCAGGTCATCCCCCGAGCCGCTACCTCGTACAGTCGCGATCGGGAGGGGGAATGGAACCAGGTATACGACAACAGTACCATTCAAGGGGCCGGTGGCATCTATTCAACTGTGGAAGATTTGGGTCGTTGGATCCAAAACTTTTCAACTCATAAAGTGGGGACAGAAGCCACAGTGCAAGCATTGGTGACTCAAGGTTTCTTAACGAATGGAGAAGAGATCGACTACGCCCGCGGTATTGTCGTGTCTGATATGGGGGGAGCGCTTAGTTGGGGGCATAGCGGTGCCAGTGCTGGGTATCGTTCGCTGCTCGTATATCTTCCTGAGCACAACCGAGGATTCGTCGTTTTGACCAACACGCCGTTAGCCAACAATCCTACAAATGGACTTGCGCAAATCTTTTTTGCTGGAGTTGTGGAGACGCTTGACGACGGCGTTTCGTCATCTGTCCCGGAAGAAGTCGAATCGCGCCTTGAGAAGCCGGAGTCTTTTGTGGGCACGTACTTGAGCGATGAACTACAGGTGTTTTATGAGGTCGTCGAACAAAACGGGGACCTTGTTTTGGCACACAGATGGCTATCACGCTTTTCACTGATTCATCGAGGGGACGACAGGTTTGAAATGCAACCAGGTGGTGGTACAATTTCCTTTAACCGGAATGATAGCGGAAGTATTGCCGGTTTTATTTGGGATGACGGAAGGACAATCGGCGTAGAATTCAGAAGCTACGAATAGAAGGCGGATTGCAAAGTCGTGCAGTATAACAAGCGCATGTTGCGGGCTCGCACGACTGGCTGAGCCGGTTGGAATCGATTACTTTCTTTCAGGCGAGTGAACTGCTCGCCGCAAATCCGCCAGCCGTTATAAGTCGGGGAGCGAATAGAGCTGTACTCGCTGATTTTTGTGATTGACGGAGCGACTCCGTTTCTTAAAGCCGGCAGCAATTACATCACCATGGTCGGCAAGTCCTTATCACATTACAAGATCGAAGCCGAACTCGGAAGAGGCGGCATGGGGATTGTGTACAAAGGTGTAGATACTAAACTGCAGCGAACGGTTGCCATAAAGGTCCTGCCCGCAGCAGCTTTATCGAGCGACCATGATCGTGCACGTTTCTACCGTGAAGCCCGAGCTGCGGCTTCCCTCTCCCATCCCAATATTGCCGTTATCCACGAAATAGATGAGGCCATTCCAGAAGGTTCCAAGGATGATGACCTCCGCCCTTTCATTGTGATGGAATTTGTCAAGGGGGATACGCTTGAAGACAAGATCAAGGAAGGTCCGATGAAGCTGGAGGAGGCCGTACGACTTACGAGGGAGGTTGCGAGCGCCCTCGCGGCCGCTCATGAAAACAATATCGTGCACCGCGACATCAAAGCGGCGAATGTGATGCTGACGGCCAAAGGGTCAGCAAAGGTTTTGGACTTTGGATTGGCCCAAACGGGGCAGTCTACAAAACTTACTCGCATGGGCTCAACGCTGGGTACCGTTCCCTACATGAGCCCGGAGCAGACAAGGGGCGAAGAGGTTGATGCCCGTACAGACCTCTGGGCACTTGGTGTTACGCTCTACGAGATGATCGTTGGCCGACATCCATTTGCAGGCGAATACGAACAGGCAGTTGTGTATTCCATTCTGAACACTGAACCAGAGCCGGTCACAACCGTCCGAACAGGCGTTCCGATGGAATTGGAACGCATTATCGGCAAGTGCCTCAAGAAGGAGAGAGAAAGCCGGTATCAACATGCTGCCGATCTAATCGCGGACCTTAGAGAGCTTGATGTATCCGTTTCGGGCACGCGCACTGGCATTACGTCAGCAACGTCTTCTGTGAGAGTAACCAAACCGCCTGCCTTCATCAAATCAAAGCCAATGGCACTCGTGACTGGTGTAGCAGTTGTGGCTGCCCTCTTAGCCTGGTTTTTTGTGGTACGAACCTCCGATTACACCATTAGCGTCGCTAGCACTAATCGGGTGACGATAGAGGATGGGTTTGTATTTGACCCGACAATCCATCCCGATGGCGATCTCATTACGTATTCCGCGAGAGTAGGTAATAGGGATAGACTTTTTTTTCGATCTGCTTCGGGTGGTCCACCTACGCTTGTTGCTTCTGGTTTCGATCGAAGTCAAGCAAGAGCTGAATATTCGCCTGACGGCTCACGTCTACTCTTTCACAGTGGGAACATCGTGTACCTGGTTGATTCTCCCCGAGGAGTACCTACTCCTATTTTTGATGCTGGCGGCGGCGCGCTGCGAACACCGACGTGGTCCCCTGATGGTGAAAATATCGCCGTAATTAAGAATGATTCGCTGATCGTGATCGATGTACAGACTCGCTCACAAGAAGTCTTGGGGGTTTTCTTGGGTTCCCATTCACCCGCTTGGTCTCCAAATGGGGAAAGAGTAGCTGTGGTATTGGGCGGAGATGATCAGTTGGATCCTCAAGCGTCGGGACTTACATCGAGAACGGAGATCTTGATTATTTCGGTAGAACACTCAGAACCGCAGACTCTACTCGACGACGATTATCAGAATTTTTCGCCTATCTGGACACCAGATGGAAAGAAAATTCTATTCACTTCCGACCGGGGAGGAGGCCACGATATATGGAGTGTAAATGTGTCGGGTCCGCCTGATCTCACCCGTATTACTACCGGCTTCGATTTTTTCGTTATAGGATTGTCTGCGGATGGCTCGAAATTGGTAGCCAATGAGAATTCTGTTCAAGCCCAGAATCTGTTTAAGGTGTCCCATCTCATGCAGGAGACTTTGGGATGGTCGGATGCGCTGCCCGTAACGACTGGCGAGCAAGTGACAGAGTCTGTGGCCGTCTCTCCCGATGGGAAGCGGATCGCTTATGGGTCAAATTTTGCGGGAGATATGAATATTTTCATGATGCCCCTTCCAAACGGATCCCCTGTTCAAGTAACCAAAGACCCCGCGTTTGATTTTGTTAGTGGGTGGACGCCAGACTCAAAATCCATCCTTTTTTACTCCCTCCGAACGGGCACCCGAGATGTTTTCTTTGCTGATATCAACGACCTATCAGTTCGGTCCATTTATGAAAGCGACGAAGACCTTTGGTTTCCCACCATGTCGAGCGACGGCCAGGTCATAGGCTTTGCCAAGGGAGAATTATTTGCAACCGATTTCGAAATTGTTCGACGGGACGAGGATGGTTCGTGGGGAGATCCCAGGACAGTGTCTACCGACACGTGGACGCAAAATGCGTACTCTCCCAAAGGAAACTTGCTTGCGCTTAGTTATTTTAGACAGCGTCTTGAAATCTTGGATATTTCAGTTGAACCACCGAAAATTCTGCATCAAATACCCGGTGGTTCTCGGGTCCCCGTTTGGTCTCCAGATGGCAAGACGGTGTTTTTCAGGAGAGGGCAAGACGGTGTCGATATTTACGCGTATGACTTAAAAACAGGTGGAGTTCGCCACATATTTTCGTCGGGCGGGGTCATGAATTCCGGAAATGAACTTTTTGCTGCCGACAATGAGTTTCTCTATTTCACCAAACTCGAGCAGTCTACGAATATTTGGGTCTTGGATCTCGAGTACGAATAGAGGCAACAGACCCGACTCATAACAAGCGCATGCTGCGGGTCGTCTGCGCGGGCTACGGCTTCGCATAGCCTTCGGCAAAACTAACTCGCCTCCGCCCTACTGGCCGATGGGGCCGCTTCGCGCTTTCGCATTCTATTGCCTCTCTTGTAGTTGTCGCCCTTGTTGGGTAGAATGAATACGCGCCGCGGACCCTGTCCGCAGATCCGCCAGCCGTTATGCGCACGTGATGAACGCTGTTGCTTTGTTGCCGAATTGGTCGCACGCCACTTAAATGTTCGACCCTGAATCGCAAGCGATTCAGGGTCGAATTCGTAACTAATGGTATATTTAGATTAAGCGACTCAGGCTAGGGAAGAAAACCAAGGTCAAATGCCAATTGCTCTAGGTCCGCGTAACACTGATTGGCTACTTCTTCACCCAGATTATGGACGACGCCCGAGTTCCTTGAAGCACATGTGCCATTTTGGTATCCCGAAGAAGTCAGCCACGCCGTTGATGTATTGCTGCCGTAAAGGCGTATCGCAACTGGAGGGTTTCCGCCGTATCGGGCATTGAACCAGCTGTTATCGTTTCTCAAGTCGTCGACATCCCAGCAAGGGCATGTGATCTGTGGAAGCGGATCACAATTGCTATCATACAAAACACCGGCGTCTTCGTCATATACATCTCCCACTAGTCCATCGCCATCATGGTTGGAAAGATGTGCGGTGGCTGCATTTCCAGAAACCTCGATCAACTGGGGGTTGTCCTGATTCCCACCAGGAAAGTGGCAAACCGATACTTTGCCTTTTCCACCCTTCATCGCAACGACATCCTTGTTGATTACGATGGCGGGTGGGACTTGATACTCGAACATTTGCTCAAAAACGGATTTTTCACTCACATCTGGCTCACTGGTGTACGAATCGGAACAGCCAACTACAACCATTGAGAGAAAAACGAACATGCTTAGATTTCTCATTGAATTGGGGGGTGTAATGAGGTTGGAATTCGACTATCGCGGAATTCCAACGGTAGGGTGGGCCTAAACCTTAGCAAATTGTTTAGTATTTCCCAAATCGTGCGCATAACAAGCGCATGTTGCGGGCTCGCACAACTGGCTGAGGTGGTTGGAAACGATTACTTTCTTTCAAGCGGGTGAACTGCTCGCCGCAAATCCGCCAGCCGTTATACGCACTCAACAAGTCTCAGACTAAACTAAAGGGTCTCATTCATGACGCAATACGAATTCGTTTTCGGCTTTTTCTCAATGCTGGTCGCGCTCATGTTTGGTAGGGTGGTGAATACATTTTCCCAGTTGGACAGAAAATCGGCAGACGTTGACCACGCGGGTTGGTTGTTCGCCATGACACTTGGACTAGTACTCGCTTACTGGAACTATTGGACGGAAGACCAGGAACTGAGCGGCTTTTTGGAATACATCGCTGTTCTGATTCCCGGTGCTTTCGTGGTCTATGTCATCAGCTTGCTGACACCCTCAGGAAAGGTTGAGAATTGGGGCGATCATTTCAGGTCAGTAAGACAAAGATTCTTTATCGCTTATTCCTTGGTTTGGATTTCGGACATGGCGTTTGATTGGCTCACGGATCAAGACTTCCTGTTTAACATCGTCCCCATTAGCATAGGACTGATCGGAGCGATTTGGAACAACAATATTGTTCACCGAGTGCTGCTCGCAATATTGATAGGACTCATGGTCCTGGCGGTAATCGGACAATTGTCTTAACACAATTCGTGCGTATAACACGCGCACGTTGCGGGCTCGCACAACTGGCTGAGACGGTCGGAATCGATTACTTTCTGAAAGGTGAGCGAATGCTCGCTGCAAATCCACCAGCCGTTAGGCGGAGCCATCTGGAAATTTGTAGACGATCCATATTCTTATTAAATGGAAATCATTGATACCCACGTACATTTTTGGGATCCGCGAAGTACCCCAAGAGCAGTTAGCCCCTTAGTTCGGTACCTAGGATTCCATGAGGGTTTGGTTGATTGGCTGGCGTCCAAGCTGACACCGCAGGATGTACTAAACTTTTATGCTTCAACTGAGAATATCACGCGCAAGTACCTACCGTCGAGTATTGCGGAAGACCATTATGACCATCATGTCAGCGGGATCGTTCACGTTGAAGCTGGATGGGAGGGAAATGATGAACGTTCGTGTGTCGACGAGACGACTTGGGTTGAAGGACTTAGGACCTCGCCCGATTCCCACATTGCTGCGATCGTTGGTCGAGTAAAGTTAGATCTTGGTGTTGAGGTTAGGGAAATATTGGAACAACACATTTCGTCGAGTTCACGACTGCGCGGAGTCAGAGAGGTGCTTTTCTGGCATCAAGATCCAAGAATCATGAATGGTGCGCAATTTGCTGAACAATCCAGAAAATCGTCGTGGCGTGAAGGATTCGAACAGCTGGCCGAGTTTGGATTGCATTTTGAGGCAACTATTTACAGTAGTCAGCTCCTTGAATTAGCTGAACTGGCAGCTGCCTATCCTGATCAGCCCATCGTCTTGTGTCATCTCGGCATTCCGGTCGCATGCGGCGGACCATTTCTCGGCATTGGGACGTCCAAATCTGAACGTTCAGAGCGATTCCGGCGCTGGGCAGATGGAATGCTTGCTCTTGCGTCTAATAAAAACGTGCATGTCAAGCTATCTGGGCTCAGCATGCCAGTTGTGGGATTCGGATATGAGGAGCGTGTCCAACGCCCTTCATTTGAAGAAGTATCGGAAAACATGATCCAGTTCATTAGCACAGCTGTGGAGTGCTTTGGAGTGAACAGATGCATGTTTGGCTCGAACTACCCGATTGATAGGGTAGCATTGAATTACGGAGTGCTTGTGGACAGTTTGAAACATGTTCTTAATACTTTAGAAGTGTCTGATATCGATGCAATATTTCGTGCCAACGCACATCGCTTTTATAGACTATAGAGGCTCCGCCTAACAAGCGCACGTTGCGGGCTCGCACAACTGGCTGAGACGGTCGGAAACGATTACTTTCTGAGGGGCGGCGAATGCTCGCCGCAAATCCGCCAGCCGTTATGAGGAATCGAATCATGAAAATGCCAGCTTGGAGTTCAATCCGGCCAATGCTATCTCAGGCTTTAGTGATAGTTGTATCAGTGCTTCTTGCTTTGCTAGCCGATGCGTGGTGGGATAATCATAAAGCTGAAGCAAGAGCGATGGAACACATCGCATCACTCACCCGCGACTTCGACCAGATGGAGGCCAGGTTGGGTTTGTCGATTCAATCTTCCCAAAGTTCTATTCAAGCCGGTTCTTTACTCCTGAATGACCTCAGCGGAGGTACTTCCTTCACTCATTCCGATTCTGCTTACACGCTTATTAGTTCGGTGCTCAACATGGAGGTCTTTGCAGCGAATACTTCCGGATACGATGCTCTAGTAGCGAGTTCGGATTTTCAATTGATCGATAATAGTGAGTTGAAACAAGAGTTAGCTCATTATTACGGCTTTTTCGATGATCTTCGGGTGACAGAAGATGGATTAGGCAATTTCATGAGAGAATTTGCCGTCAAGTCTACGATTTCTCGACTGATCAAATTCGATCAAATGCTCGAGGGAGGCGGTATGACTCATCAGGAATACGTTCAATTGAGCGAGTCCCAAGAATTGAGAAGTAACATGGCAGTCCTTCTATTTTTACACATCTCGGCGCTTGAGGACTACCATATTTTGAAAGAGTCACTTGAACGGCTGTCTGCCATGGTGCGAGAACTAGACTACTAGATTCCTCATAACAAGCGCGTGTTGCGGGCTCGCACGACTGGCTGAGATGATCTGAAACGATTACTTTCTGATAGGGGAGCGAATGCTCGCCGCAAATCCCCCAGCCGTTATACGCACAGCAGATCATGATGAAACATCATCTCACTGTAATCTTATTATTTGTACTCGTAATGAGCGGATGTGGTGAGACGGGTCTTGAGGTTGCTCCCCAGGATGACACTTCTGATCAAGAATCGCGGGAAGACTCATCTAATGTTGTTGCGCCAGTTCCTGATAATAGTCCGGACAATTTTTCTGATTTCCTTCCTCTCGGTCTTAATAACAGTTGGACATATGGTCTCGATATAACCACAGATGGGACCAACAATGGCTATTGGTTTAGAGATACTGCCGAAACTACGCTACTTGTGACTGAGTCGACAGATATCATCGATGATTCGCAATGCGTGGTTGCCAGGCAATACACGGTTCAGGAACGAATTGTTGGATCGAGATTGACGAGGGACTATGAATACAGAGGAGATCTTGGGCGATATGTTTTGTCACAAGAGTACACAACTCCGATTGATACTACTGGTACCATCGTTTTACTCGAAGACAAAGACGGTATTGAAAGAGAATCGCGGGAGGGAAAAACATACTTGGCAGGTACATTTTTTAGAAGTGATCGCTGGATAGATACGACAGCGACCGTGGTACAGGTCCGGGAGAATACGGGGGTTGTCCCATTTTCAAGATCGTACACTGTCGACGTTGGAATGAGTTCATACGGGTGGACTTCATACGGGCACACGGCTGGACGAGGATCTTATTGGCTAAAACACTTTTATCTATACCAGCCGTCTCCAATGATCGAAAATTGTTAACGGACGCATTGACGAAAAATGGGCGTATAACAAGCGCATGTTGCAGGCTCGCCGGAGCGGATCCTGCTTTTAAGAATATGGAGGTATTCGATCCTCAGGCAGAAGTCTAGGTTTATGCATGTACAGCGCGAGAACTCTCAACACTTTCCCTCGGATCGACTACATTTCTGTTAGCGCGGTGAACTGCTCGCCGCAAATCCGACAGCCGCTATGCGGCCATGTATCAGCTTATGAAGCTTCTCATAAAAAATGTGGCGTTTACCTTGATTGTTCCAGGGACGGTGGCGGTCTACATTCCTCTATTTGTGTTCAATGAACACATCTGGTCTAGTGGTATAGTTCTTGGCGTCGGTGTATTTTTCGGTGTGTTAGGGACTGTTCTGTATTGTTGGTGTGTCTGGGATTTTGCGACTAGAGGAGCTGGCACTCCAGCACCAATAGCTGCTCCCGACAAGCTTGTCTCTCGCGGACTATATCAGTATTCGCGAAATCCCATGTATGTAGCTGTAGTTTGCGTAATCCTAGGTTGGGCGTCAGTTTTTGCATCTTGGAGCATGCTTATCTATGCAGCAGGCATTGGCCTCGCATTTCATTTTCGCGTCGTCCTCCATGAAGAACCCCACCTTCGAAACGAGTTCGGGGAGAAATATGAGAGCTATTGTTCGAGGACCAATAGATGGTTTCCAAGAATGGGGAAGCTGGCTGCATAACAAGCGCATGTTTGGGCTCGCCCGACTGGTTGAGGCGGTTGGAATCGATTACTTTCCGAAAGGTGAGCGAATGCTCGCTGCAAATCCGCCAGCCGTTATACGTCATCTCTTTTTTGCGAAACTGGAGCTAAATCCTAACCACCTAAACCTACAATGAACTGGGAAGCCTTAGCAGCAATTGGGCAGATCGTCAGCGCTCTCGCCGTAGTCGTCACCTTGATCTATTTGGCCATCCAAATCAGGCAAGCTAATGTGCAGTCTGAGATTGAAGCGCACCGCCACACTTGGGATATGCTGAATCAATGGTGCGATCTCGTATCCAGTTCGGTGGAAACGGCAGCCATAGTTGCAAAAGGGCGTAATTCCATTCAAGATCTGGATGAAACCGAATACTTGATGTTTGAGCACATCCACCTTCGCATGCTCAATACCCTAGAAAGTTGGCACCTACAGTTTGCCAAAACGGCGAAGGATCAAAAATTCAAAGCTCAGCAGATGGAAAATCTGCATGGAATTGCGCAAGGATATTTCTCACATCCTGGGACGAAAGAGCTATGGAGATCCCTTAGGGACTATTTTCCAACTATTGCTCATATCGTTGATTCCGCTTTGGATGACATATAACAAGCGCATGTTGCGGACTCGCCGGCGCAGATTCCGCTTGAAGGAATATGGAAATGCTCGATCCTCAGGTAGAAGTACAAGGTTATGCGTGTACGACGTGAGAACACTCAACACTTTCCCTCGGATCGACTACATTTCTGTTAGTGCGGTGAATTGCTCGCCGCAAATCCGCCAGCCGTTATACTGCCTCGTTCAAACCCTATTCCGAGTGCCTTCTATTCTTCTACCAACGATGCCAATTGAGACTTCAATTCGTGAAATCGCTTTAGTTCGTTCGCCATTGTATCCAAATCAAAAACCGAAGCCGCCGAACTCAGGGATTCACACCAGGAATTGATCGTGGGACTACCATAGGGCTGCAGATCATTAGTCATATTGAGAGCCAATTCTTCAAAGTCCGAGATTGACATGCGATCATGAAAGGATACCAACTTGGCGTATCGATCCTCGAGGAGGCCAAGTAAGGATTGTGGGTCATCAATATTTTCTGATTGTAGTGAGCCGTCACCTGAACCAGTCACCGGTACACCCGTCTCAATTTTGTGATGAGGCAGATGGGCAGCGAGCGCTTTCAACAATATTCCTCTTCCAACAGGTTTTGTCAGATATGCATCCACAACATTTCCCACAAGATCTCGATCACTTTCAGTTACCGCAGCGGTGAGCATCAAAATGGGGATGGAGGCGGACTTGTCGTTGGCACGCAACCGTTTGGCAGCTTCAAGTCCCGACATCCCAGGCATCCTGAAATCGGTGAGTATACAATCAGGGAGATGCTCTGAGACTGCCTCGATCAGTTCATTCCCGTTTGATACCAACCTCAAATCCAGGCTATATCCCTCCAAGTATCCCTTGATGAGTTCTCTGTTTAACTCAATATCGTCTGCAATCAATACCGAAGCAGGTTCAAATTCATATTCAACATGATACCCAGATTCGTCTTCCAGAAGTGTTGAAGCCACTTCCACTCCTTTCAAATGGACTGTGATGACAGTGCCTTCACCCAATTCAGACTCGATACTAATGTGACCGCCCATCAATGTGACAAGCGACTTGGTAATCGAAAGTCCCAATCCCGTACCCCCGAATTCGGAGGCCTTTTGTCCGGTCTGCTGTTCAAATGCGCGAAAAATCTTGTCTTGATCTTCAGTCCGGATGCCAATCCCAGAATCTTCGATGGCAATGGACAAATCGAAAGCTGACGTCCCAGAATTTTGTACAGCGTTTACTTCGATCTTGACATGCCCCTGTTTTGTGAACTTCAGGGCGTTGCCCAATAGATTGATTACAACTTGCTTTACCCTTGTGGGATCAATGAGGAGAATGTCCGGGACATCGCTTCCGATCGTCGAGTTAAATAGTATACCCTTTTCTTCTGCCCGGCTACTGAAGATGGCGGACAGTTCGTTTATCAAAGACCGAAACTCGACAGGTTCGGGAATGATTGTCAGTTTGCCAGCCTCCACTTTGGAGAGGTCAAGAATGTCATTGATCAGGCTGAGCAGCGTTTTACTCGATCCGCGTATATAGCCGAGGTATTTTTTTGCTGTGGTTGATGTAACGTGCGAAGACATGAGCTCGGAAAACCCCATTATCCCATTCATTGGAGTTCGGATTTCGTGACTCATGTTTGCAAGGAATGTCGACTTGGCCGTATTGGCTTGATCGGCTGCAGCTCGTGCTTCCTTCAAGTCTTCAGTTATCTTGACTCGGTCGGAAATATCCAGCAACGTTCCGACCCATCGCTTCGCGGTTCCATCTTCCAGCCGCTCTGCGATCCGTCCTCTGACCATAATCCAAATCCATGTGCCATCGGCATGTTTCATGCGGACTTGCGACTCATATAGCCGAGCATCAGCTGAAGGACCTTCATTCAAATAGGCCTCAGCCTGTTGGTCGTCGCGCTCTTTGTCATCGGGATGAATGCGTTCTACCCAAGGATTTCCGCCATCATCGAAATCTCCTTCTGCAAATCCGAGCATTTCATAATACTGCGAGCTGAATGTGGCTTCGCCAGACAGAATATCGTAGCTCCATAAGGCAACATTTCCTGCTTCCATCGCCATGGCTTGGCTTTGCGAAGCTTCTGACAGGGCATTCGTCTGCTCCTCGATCAATCTATTTTTTGATTTGAGGGTTCGTGCGTAGAGGAGACCGCCCACCATCCCCAAAAGTAGAAATCCCATACCGGCGAATAGCCAGGAATTTCTTCGGCGTCGGATCTGTGCTTCAGCTTCAGCTTGCCTCTCAAATCCATGCTCTGCCTGAAGGCGCCCAATCTCCAGCGCATTCTGCTCATTCAACAGGCTGTCTTCATAATCAGACTCAATTCCTCTGAATCGATAAGCGAGTTCCCATTCGTTCTTTTTCGCATACGAATTCCGCAATTCAGTCGCGGCCTTGGAGGCCAAATATTTATTTCCGAGCAATATTGCTAAATCAAACGACCGCTGTGCCAATTCGACGGCTCGGTCGTACTCCTGTAACCTCCGAAGCGCATTTGAAAGGCGTTGTAGAGACTGGGTGATTCCGGTAGAATCATTCATTGCCTCAGCCAAGTCCAAAGCCTGTTCGTAGTGGACAATGGACGTTTCGTGTTGCCTCCTGAAGAAAAAAACAATTCCCTTGTTGCCGAGCGCATTACCAACCCCAAACATGTCTTTGGCATCGGAATAGACGCGTTGCGCTTCCTGGAACAGGGCTAGAACTTCATCGTCACTTTCTGAATTCCACAGGTGCCAAACCCCAGTGAAATTCAAAACGTCTGCAAACTGCGAACAGGAATCGCACTCTTCCGGATTAAGACGATTATGGATTTCGCGCGCCTGATCAAAGCGAATCTTCGCCTGGTCAAGCTCACCAAGTGACAAGTTTACTCGTCCGATTTCGACATGGGATGCAGCTATCTCTAGTGAATCCGCCTCATCCTCAGCAGCTTCCATGGCACTAAGTGCGTGATCCATGGCAGAAGGATAATTACCCCTGAGACGCTCACCATATGTCAATTCCCTCAAGATCGAACTGACCCACGGCCCACGGTTCTTGGTCAACTCCAGGGCCTGCGACAAGGTGTCCATGGCCGCTTCATAGCGACCAATGCGCATGCTGGTGAACCCCCAGTGGAATCGGGCCTGTATTTCACCGTCTGCATATCCGATTGATCGGGCCGAAGAGATGGCCTCGCTGGCCGCTGCGAGCGCAGTATGCGGGACCGAGGATCGGTTCTCGAAAGCTACCGCGTTCAGACTATCTATTCTGTTCGTTTGCGCCAGCGCACCTGACACAAACATGAACGTTGACAGAATTAAGAAATGCTTCATTGATTCGAAATACGAATTTCCATTTCCTCAAATAAGAACGACTTCATTGTCAAGCAAATCAAATCGTTAATTCGTGTCTATAATCTGATTCGGCAGTATAACAAGCGCATGTTGCGGGCTCGCACGACTGGCTGAGTCGGTTGGAATCGATTACCTTCCGGCAGGTGAGCGCCTGCTCGCCGCACATCCGCCAGCCGTTATCCCGACCGGGGACAACCATGAGTCCGATGAGATCGACAGTCCTTTTTCTCTTTCTCTTAGTCCTAATACCAGGCTGCACTGTATTTCTGCCTGCAATCACCTCCCAGAAGGGCCCTGAACAAATAACGATAGACGATGGCATCGATGAGCTCTCAACCGGTGATCAAATAACCATTGTAGGTGATGATGAGATAGCGTCCGCTGGGACGTTCCTTGGTATCGTGGACTCGCAGATTCATTTGATAGCGAATGATTCAAATGCTACTCTCCTGATACCCGTTGAGTCAATCAGGATTATTGAACTCCAGCCTGTCCCATCCAAGCCTAAAATCAGCAGATTCTTGTTGGGCTATTTGATTGATGGGGCAGTGTTTATAGCGGTGCTCGGATTGCTCGGCGGCAGCATTTAACTGCTGCAGGTCGTATAACAAGGCCGTGTGGCGGGCTCGGACTTTTGGCTGAGATGGTCCCGAACGATTACTTTTCGGTAGATGGGTGAACTGCTCGCCGCAAATCCGTCAGCACATTAGGTGCAACGATTTTTCTTCCTGAAAACTCGGAATAAATTCCATGCGTAATATTTCTGTTCTCTTCGTAGTTGTTTTTGTCTTCTCTTCCCAGGTTCTGGCTCAAGACTCGCCTGCTAAGACAGCCATGTCGCAGTTGAGTTTTCTTATGGGCGAACGCTCGGGTGAAGGGTGGCACAGCCATGGAGCCTCCGGTACAAACGAGTTCTTTCAAGAGTCGTTTGGTCGCTTCCAAATGGACGGAGAGGTCATGTTTACAGAACAAAAGGCGCTTCTGGCTCCTGATTATGAAGTCATACTGCACCAATCAGTCTCGTTTTACAGTTTCGTAGAAGAAACGGGAGAAATCATCGTGCGCACATTACTAAATCACGGTGGTCTTCGTGAGTCTACAGTTGAGGTAAAAGATGAAGGATTTACGTGGATCGGCGGAGGAAATAGATGGGAGATTATGCCATGGAATGAGGATGGTTGGATTCAACGAGCGTTCAACCTGGATTCTGGAGATCAGGTGTTTGAGCTTGTAATGGAGCCTGTTTCAGGCAAGTAGGATTTTTTGGTACGCATAACAAGCGCATGTTGCCGGCTCGCAAGACTGGCAGAGTCGATTGGAATCGATCACTTTCTTTGAGGTGGGCGAACTGCTCACTGCAAATCCGCCGGCCGTTATGAGTCAGGAATAGCATTGTAAGCTAGGGTGATTTGTGATTTCACCTATCACCCCGTTATTTGAGCCAAATAATTAGCTTTCTCATGGTGGGCACGACATTATCTCATTATCGCATAACCCGAGAGTTGGGTCGAGGGGGTATGGGGATCGTGTATGAAGCTGAGGATACGAGGCTCGATAGGAAAGTCGCGATCAAAGTATTGCCTTCAGCTGCACTCGCGTCGGAAAGCGACCGCGCCCGGTTCTACCGTGAAGCCAAGGCTGCAGCAAGTCTTAATCATCCGCACATAGCCGCCATCTATGAAATCGATGAAGCGGTGCCGAGCAATTCTCCACACGGAATAGAGCCAAGTCCGTTCATCGCGATGGAGTTCGTGGACGGAGACGCTCTTTCTGACATCATAGAAAGTGGTCCTCTCAAACTTTCTCGAGTTGTATCGATTGGGAGTGAGATTGCCGGAGCGCTTGGAGCTGCGCACGAGGAACACATAGTTCACCGCGATATCAAGAGCGCCAATATCATGTTATCTGGGCGGGGCGCAGCAAAGGTGCTCGACTTCGGACTTGCACAAACGATGCAGTCAACCAAACTGACTCAAGAAGGCGCCACCGTAGGGACAATAGCATACATGAGTCCAGAGCAAGCTCGCGGCGAAGCAGTGGATTCGAGAACAGACATCTGGGCACTTGGTGTGGTGTTATACGAAATGGTGACGGGCCAGCAACCGTTCCCCGGGGAGTATCAGCAGGCCGTCGTGTATTCCATTCTGAATACTGAACCGGAGCCGATAACGGCCGTCAGGACGGGTGTTCCGATGGAGTTGGAACGTATCATCGGAAAATGTCTCAAGAAGGATAAAGAAAATCGATATCAGCATGCAGCAGATCTGGTCGCCGATCTTCGAGGGCTTGATCTTTCAGGTTCCGGCCCGATTGGAAAGTCTGCTACCACGTTTGTCCAAGCGTCGTCCCCAGCTCCAAAAAACAATAACAGGCTGGTTGGAATCGCAGTTGGTGTCCTGGGATTCCTGGCCTTGGCGGTGTGGTTCTTTCTCATACGAACTCCCGAATACACCATCAGTGTTTCCAGCGTTAATCGTGTGACGGTTGAAGACGGATTGGTTTTTGACCCGACAATTCATCCCGATGGTGATCTCATCACGTATTCGGCGGAAGTCGATGGTGTGCCTAAACTATTTTTCAGATCAGTAGCGGGCGGTCCTCCCACTCCCGTCGCATCCGACTTTGAACGATATCAATTACATGCGGAATACTCTCCAGATGGCTCCCGTCTCATTTTTCAACACGCTAACACCATTTACCTGGTTGACGCCCCCCGCGGAGTGCCGACACCGCTGTTTGCCGGAGGCTCGGGAGGCGAATTGCGTACACCGACATGGTCTCCAAATGGGGAGAGAATTTCCATGGTTAAGGGTGATTCTCTCATAGTGCTAGATATTCAAAGTCGCACGTACAATGTCTTGGGAAACTTCTCAAACCTTCATTCACCGGCTTGGTCTCCCGATGGGAATCGATTGGTAGCTGTGGCAGGCGGCTCAGATCAATTGAATCCTCTCCATTCAGGACGGACCTCGAGAACGAAGCTCATGATGTATTCGGAAGAACAAGCAGACCCGATTGTTCTCCTCGACGATGAGCACCAGAACATGTCTCCCATCTGGACGCCAGATGGAGAGAAGATATTGTTCACATCCAGCAGAGGGGGAGGCCACGATGTATGGAGCATCAACGTGTCTGGTTCTCCAGATCTTACGCGAATCACTACCGGATTCAACTTTTTCGTGATTGGCTTATCGAGGGATGGCAGGACGCTGGTTGCAAGTGAGAGTTACGTTACTGGCCAAAATCTGCACAAGGTTTCTCACCTTTCGGCGGAGAGATCGAGATGGGATGATGCGCTACCAGTAACAACAGGAGAACAACAGGTCGAAAGCGTCGCTGTCTCCCCGGACGGAAAGTGGATTGCGTACGGGTCGAATATTTCTGGTGATATCAACATCTATTTGATGCCACTTCCGGAAGGACCGGCTGTTCAAGTAACGAGAGATCCTGCATTTGACTTCGTCAGCGGGTGGTCTCCCGACTCAAAATCCATCGTTTTTTATTCACTTCGGAACGGTACGCGAGATGTGTTCTCAGCCAGTATAAGCGACTTGTCGATTCGCCCGATTTTCCAAAGCGAAGACAACCTCTGGTTCCCCTCAATGTCCAGCGACGGTAAGCTCATCGGTTATGCTCGCGGAAGCGATCCATTTGATTTCGAAACCATTCGAAAAAGAGAGGATGGTTCCTGGGGCGATCCAAGACTTGTGGCTTCCGGATTGAATACAATTAATACGTTTTCACCGGTGAAGAACCTGCTCGCGCTGAGTGAGGAAGGACTAGGAATAGCGATAGTAGATATATCGATTAACCCTCCCAGAGAATTGCATCGAGCAAATGTGAGAGGGAGATCAGCTCCAGTCTGGTCTCCAGATGGTAACACGCTTTTTTCGCTGAGGGGACTGGCAATAATTGCATACGATCTCAAGACCAGTGAAAACCGCACCGTTTTTTCTACCCAGGGGGGCCCTCAAAGGGGTACTCTGTCCTTCGCGGCTGACAATGAATTCCTTTATTTTACCAAGATTGAGCAGATCACAAATATCTGGGTTTTGAATCTAGCATACGAGTAACAACAGCTGGCCCGACCTATGACAAGCGCATAATGCGGGCTCGTACAACTGGCTGAAGTGGGCTGCAACGGTTACTTTCTTCAAGGTGGGTGAACTGCTCACCCCAAATCCGAAACCGTTATGCATCCGACCTATTGATGGTGAAGTCATGAGAAAATTGGGAAGTCCATTCCGTTCGGGCACACTAAGCTATCTGATCCTTAGCGTGGTGCTCATGCTGGCTATTATCTACTATTATCTGACATCACCAGTTCAAAGCAATGCTAATCTTCTGATCGTTGTCCTCAGCGTTG